>BNJU01001636.1_pt1 | contig 218231 bp, 243 predicted proteins | sample 8539281 | NCBI WGS metagenome assembly BNJU01 (sample SAMD00202456, study PRJDB9452) | human saliva metagenome | isolation source: human saliva | place: Japan
CAAGTTGTTAGTTCCTTCCCCAGTGCAGGGTTCTAACGCAAGCCAGCCAGAACCACAATCGCGACGCCTCAACGCGTTGACCGCCGCTCGGAACTGGCCACGGTGAACCGGCGACTAAATAATCACTAGGTGCTGCTCGCAGGTACCCCACGCGGCGATTCACGCAACACAACTGCCGAACACAGGTGCCACCTACGATGCGATTAGGCGTTCCCGGCTTTGCGTGTCCTCCAGGTATAACCAAGACCCGGGCAGTTCCAGGCCCTGAAGTACTCACCGACCTGACCAAGCTCGCCGCAGGAAAAATCGATCCGGTGATCGGCGTGATCAGGAAATTCGCCGCGTGCAGGTGCTCCTCTCGCCGTACAAGAACACCCGGTGCGATCGGCGAGCCAGTCGGTAAAACCGCCATAAATGGAGGCTTACCGCCGCATCGTGGCTGGTGACGTGCCGGAATCCCTGAACAAGACCCTGATCAGCCTGGATCTTGGGTCGATGGTCGCTAGCGCCAAATACCGTGGTAGTTGAGGGAACGCCTCAAAGCTGTTCTTGATGAAATCAAAGACGACCGACGGGCCAGATCATCACCTTCGTGACGAGCTGCACCATCAGTGAGTGCCGGTGCCGCAAACGTCCACCACGGACGTGGGCAACATGATCAAACCCTAACGCACGCGGTGAGCTACGCCTGTTGGTGCCACCACCCTGGAAGAATACCGCAAATACATTGAGAAAGACGCCCTGGAGCGCCCGCCAGCAGGTATTTAGACGAGCCGTCCGTAGAGGATGCATCGGTATTCTGCGTGGGTTGAAGGAACCCTAAAATTTCACTGACGTGCGGATGAATTCCACTCTGGTTGCTGCCGCCGCGCTCTCGGACCCGCTACATACTTGCTCCCTGCCGGATAAGACATTGACCATGGATGGACCGCCTCAGCGCCTACGTATGAAATCGACTCCTCACCGCAAAATCGACGCCCCTGGGCGCGTGGTGCCGCCACAAATCGAGGAAATGGCTGGCAAAGAAACCGACACTAACCCCTCAAGAACCGTTTGAGCTCCGCCAAGAACTCGCCGATGACGCGAACTAGGAGAACTCAGGCACGCTGGGCAGCAGAAATCCGCAATCGACAGGTGCGTGGCGCAAAGGAGGAACTGGAGCAGCTGCTCAGGAATCCGAAATGCTGAGCGCGACGGTGACTACAACAGGTGGCTGAGCTGCTATGGCCGCATTCGAACTGAAAGAAATAACCGACACGCTGAAGCCAACGTTGCCAGACAACACCGACAACACGATGATCACGGAAGTCACCCACACCCCGCCGAGGTCGTGTCGCGTGGACGGGCATTCCTGCTGGCAAAGATGATGCAGGGCAGAAAAAGAAACTGCTGGCCATGGAACAGGAACTGGCCACCCAGGTCGGTCGGCAGAAAGTGGCCAATACGCAGGCGGTGTCTGATGCGGTGCGATCGTTCTCGTGCCAGGCGTTGCCGACCCTGAAATCCATTGGGTTCGTTCCTGTTCCTCAACCCGACAGGTGTTGGTAAAACGGAGCTGGCCAAGGCACTGGCCGATTCCTCTTCATCGACAAACGCGCCATGGTGCATCGACATGTCGGAAGTAACGAGAAGCACTCGGTCGCGCGCCTCGTCGGTGCCCCTCCGGATACGTTGGCTACGATCAGGGCGGTCAGCTGACGGAGGCCGATCGCCGTCGTCCCACCGTGGTCCTGTTCGACGAGGTGGAAGGCGAACCCAAGGTGTTCGACGTGCTGCTGCAGGTACTCGACGAAGGTCGACTCACCGACATCCAGGGCGGCACCGGACTTCCACAACACCATCGTATCCTGACCTCCAACGGGGCAGGTGGCACAGAGCAGATGGGCCAGGCGTCACTAAAGCCGGAGTTCATCAACCGCCTCGACGACATGGTGATCGCCGAGCCGCTCGGCAGGCTGACCAGCATTGATATCTCGAAATCAACGGGCAGCTGATCGCCTTGTACCCGCTCGACGTCTCACCCTGCGCGTTCCCGTCGCCCGCATACGCGTGTGGCTCGCCGAGCGATGGAGTGCGATCTACCTACGGTGCCCGCCCGTTGCGCCGCCTGATTCAGCAGGCCGTGGGCGGCTGCTGGCAACCAGAAACGCTGGCGGGCGACGGCATCCACGCGGCGACAAGGTCAGTATTGACGTTGCTGATGGTGGTGAAGCTGGACATTTACTCAGCTAAAAGGTGCTAAGGTGCTTATCGACGCCGCGACACCGCACCCGCAAGGAATAACGCGCCGCGCGATTAATTCTATGAGCGGTTTTGGGTACGGAACGTGCCTTCGTGCTACAACCTTAGCTCACGACTCACGGTGTATAGTGTCAAGAGTATCCTCGTCGGCAAAGCTTGGGATGATCTCGCACTTCCACCAGTGTTGGGTTCCAGCCAGAACCCAACTGGTGAGCGTGCGTCGCTCCCTTGAGGGATCTCGGGAACAAACCCGGCGTCCGATCTCCCGCGTTGGGTTTATTGGAATCAACTCATACGCAAAACAGACCCAGAGGCATCCGTGTGCTTGATGCGCTCTTCACGTGCTGCGAGTTCAGGAAGGTGCTGCCTTCGGGTCGTCGGCGAGGCCAAGGTGAAGAGACCTGAGTGCTGTGGCCGAGCGCTACCGTTGCGCGCCGACCGATGGCGGTGCGGACAAGTGTGGCGAGAACAAGACGTACATGTGTGAAAGCTCCTTTGGGCGTGAACTGAAAGATGTTTACCAAAGCTCACCAGCCTGTTGGGGTGGAAATATGAAAGATGTGAGTAATGATCCAGAAATTAACCCTCGCGAGAGCGCTCTGTGTGTTTAGTTATTGTGCTGAAAATATTGAATAATATTATGATGCGCTGGGTGTGTAAACCTTTATCTACATGTGATAATTGGATAGAATATTAGTTACTGACAATGTGATTTGCGACATAGGATGGGGGTAGCGGAAGGTCATGATGTGAGACAGGTAGCTTTACAGATGCAGGCTGAGATGATAAGGTATGCTCTTTGATATGCGGAAGATAATAAACAGTGTGGTAGCTGGATTGCTGTGCTTCGGGGCGTCGATAAGCGTGCCCGCATCTGCCCAGGCAGATGACCTGAAGGCAATGCTGAAACAGACAGGCGACGAGGAGAAGACCGGGGTGGATCTGACGGCGGGGGCGTACCTATGGTGCCAGAGACGCTGAATGTGCCGGAAGGGGTGCGCTACATCCGCGGACACGGTGCGCACCTGGATGTGCGGACGCAGGGAACAAGCAGCAAGCTTGCCAGCGCGTTTGAGCTTCAGAGCAAAAATTCTGGGATCGAGCTGAGTGATTTCACTCTCAATATGCAGCTTCCAGCTTCAGTAGCGGAATTTCTGGGGATAATATTTCAAAACGTCGCAGTTGCGCAACGTCACCATGAACGACGTAAATTGCAGGGTAAAGCATTCTTGCTGATCATGGCGATGTGACATATGTGACAGTGGATCAGCAGTACCATCACGATGGCCAAACAGACGACGTGTTGGTAGCCGATCTTTGCGTCTACAAATCGTGTAAAGACGACTATCTGGGCAAAAGGTGCGGAAGTGTGGGGCGTTATGTCGCGACTGGAAAAACAGCGGATCCGATGTTCAAGAACACGGTATTAAGATCACCCAACAATACTATTGACGGTACTACGGTATTGAATTTTTCCGGCGCCTGAATGGTCGCATACGGGCAACGACGCATCCGGAAACAACACCCGCAACATCTCGATGCAGGACCGCAGTAGGCAACAATACGTGGAGAACAACCAGCTGACAGCAAAATCTTCCAGCGTTCATATTGCCTATGGCTCGGAGCATAACGATGAAAGGTAATAATATTGCGACTCGACGGGCATATGGGCAGATATTGCAGGCGTACCAGGGCGAGTAAAACAACACGTTCGAGCCCGAAACAGGTGACAACCCGAGACAAACATCCTAGCTGGCTGTCTGCACTGGACCCGACTCTGGCGGACAGCATTTACAGGGCAATACCGTTGACAGACAGCAAACCGTGCATTTGTTGAGGGTGAAATCGGTGGATGGAGTTCAAGTCTGTCTCATCTGAATGGTGCGGATAACCCGCATTCTTACATGGTTCAGGGGATCTGAGAAGCTTCGGGTGGGACTGCAAATGCGATATGCAGGCGGAAATGGTCGCTGAGAACATCACCATCACTGGCGACGCTTTCCCGCCACATAACGACTCTTCCTGTTGTGTATGTGGGTGGAGAGTGTCAGCTGCAGCGGAAACAGCAGGCAGGAGGTCCGTGGAACATTAAAGGCATCAACATGTAGCAGCACATGAATCAGCGTGAAGGGTAATAGATTACTCAGGAGCTCTTAGTTACCATGAGGAAGTCTCGATTAAAACTTGGTCCCGCGACCATCTCGTTCGCGGATAAAAAGCGTGGTAACACAGTGATGGTTCTGGTCATAGGTGCTTTTGGGTCCGTGGTCTTAGTGGGTTGCTGTGATGTTTCCATCAGTTCATGATATGTTGAAATCATCTGTTGTGTATGAAAAATTGAAGGGTTGATGCAGTGGGCTAAGTAATTACTTTAATAGACCTACTCTTGGAGGCGCCATGCCAGAGATGATGATCCCACCGTTTGAAGCTTTTGAAAAGCCAGAGTTTTCATATCGGTGGCGATCCGGATTTGGTGGGGAAACCAGTGCAACGTGGACGTCTTTCAATGACACCGCTGAAGAGTATTGCAGAACTACATGGGTTACCGATTGATGAGTTCCGGGAGGACGGAGGGAGTATTACAGTGCCTTAGGTCAAAGAAATTAGGCCAAAGCTTCTGTCTGACATCAGTGAAGTTCACGGCGCGTCAGAACTCCTGAACTCTCACGGGCAGACTTTAGGCGAGCATCTTTTGAGATGTGGGTACTGCCAAGGATGGGCGGATAAAACATCAAGCCGTTGTTGATGCCATTAACGCGTATAACGTTGCGGAGCAGAATGCAATCAAGGCTAAAGCATATGCAGCTAGTGCAGTTCGGGCCGCAATTATCGGAGCTGGGACACCAGCAGGCAGCCGTTACTCGCAGCGAATGCAAAATCTGCAGTCTCTGCTGCAGAGCTGGCGGAAAAGGCACGTTTGATGCCGAAACGCACTACCAGAATATGCTGCGGCTGTGGATGGATGTACGTCAGGCGAAGGACATCGAAAAGACGACCTTTGGGATTGGGTAGATAAACTACAAACTTCATCAACCAGCTCAGCGGACGCGGATCCTTCTGAGCTAGGGTACCGAGAGAAGATTAATGAGGCTTACCTCAATCTGCCTGATTGAGCGAGAAGAGCGGTTGATGACGTCGTGGGGGGCGTTGATGCAACTGGTCGGGGACTGATCTTCATGGCCAATCCGATGGGAATATTGCATACCTGACCGGCAGTGGTAACGGAAACGCAGGTGGCCTAGGACTGAATTCTCTGACTGCAGCCGATAGATTGACGCAAGCTCAAGCAGATTATATGTTGCGGAAAAATAGGTATTCAAAGAGTATAGGAACAAGGCATACCAGAGCACGCTGGAGATGCTTGGAGTCAATAACCAGGTCAATCCCATTGTCGACTCTCTTGCCAACCGTGCACGCGAAATTGAGCGTGGTGATCTGGTCTCGGTGGCACTGGAGCCAGTTGATATGGCAACTGGAGCGTGGCGTGACAACAAAACAGATGTCTGTATTGACGGCATATTGCCGATAATCGTCACTAGAAACTGCAACTCTAGACATCTTTTTGGACGTGCTTTCGGGAAGCAATGGGTGACAAACCAGATTGCCACCTCGAGATTCACGAGAGATGAGTTACTACTACTCGGCGGATGGGGCGAGTAGTGACCTTTGCGGTGCCTCCACTAAACGGAAGAGAAATCCAGGGAACTGGCCGACCATGGTATCTGTCTTTTGTTGAGGGGGCCTACCGCATAAGAGACGAGGTTGGCGGATTGACCTATGTTTTTGCAACAGCCACTGATGGTTCTACTGCATCGTCCGTGGGCCTATCCGTCCGGACGAAGCTGCCAGATGAATATGATGATGCTGGTTAGTGGCGTAGCTAGATCATCGGTCGCTGGTGTTATGGATTCTGGGTATGAGGTCGCGCTATCAGCTTTGCTTCATAGAACAGGCCATTGGATTGAATACGATTACGACCCTTGCAGTGGTTTGCTTCAAAACATTCGACGCAGTGACGGTACTACGCTAATGTCTCACTCGGGACAGGGTGGTCAACCACATCAGCGACATTAATATTTCACGTCGATGGAGATGAGCGACTTCAGCGTATGGGTATGAGTGCTCACGGGCTTCTTCGACGAGTCATCAACACTGCTCCTGGAGCTTTGAGCTACCACTATGATGAGCAAGGGCGAGTGCATGGCTGGACAGACCGCAATAACGTGTCATTCTACAACAGATTTGATGATCATGATCGGGTCATAGCCCAAGTAGGTACTGGCGGAATGTTTGCCAATGCGTGTGTATGGCTCGATGATGATGCTGCAGATGCACCTGAAGGTGGGCAGCTATGCGTGACCATCGAGACTGCTGTTACTTACAATGAAGACCCGCTCGCTATTGGCGACACTGTGATCGAGCCACTTCTTGATAGGCTCGAACAGCTTCCATTGTCAAGCGCTACGCTCAGGTGGACTTGAAGCAGCCGGATTGGTGGGACAAGGGCGCAATGGTGAAAGAGATGCATCTGGATGGGGTGTACCTGAGGAGTGGCTTCATGATGATGTATTGGGGGACGTCCGTGCGACAGTCTACCGTTCAAACAGTAACTCGGGTGACGTATGGCGCGTCATCTCTCCATTAGGAAATTGTGTAGACAAGTCGTACGACAAATATCACCGCGTAGTCCGAAAGGTGGCAGCTGACGGCGGAGTTACAAGCTGGGACTATGATGATGCTGGCAATTGCACCAGGGTATCGTATCCCGATGGTACGGAAACCATAATCGAACGCTCAGCATGGGGAGTTCCAGCCCGTATCATCGGCAGTGATGGTCTTACTACGCTTGTTGAAGCTGATGTTGCAGGAAACCTTGAAAAAATAATAAAGCCAAATGGTGCCACGACGCAGTTCGAATACCAATGGCTTGCAAGCGGACTTGTTCGCACCGCGAAATCGACATTCAATGTCCGAACGACTACGAATGTGATGCAGCTGGACGAGTCATTGCCACAATTAGACAACTTTGGAGAGCGGCGAAGTGTTGTTCGAGACCATGCAGGCCGAGTGGTGGAGTCAATTGATGTAGGAGGTGCTGTCACTTCTGTAAAATACTCGCCAGAAGGATGGCCATGGCAAGTTACAACCCCCGACGGCAGTCTCGAGTGGTACACCTATGATGGCGAAAGGCAACATCATCACAAACAATGAACGAGGCCGGGAAGACAACTCGCGCCACTTACACGGTGTTCGACAAGCCTAGTACTGTTACTGATGCACTGGGTGGGGTTACACGATTCGTCTACAATAGCCAAATGGGCCGATGGGCGTCATCAACGCTGCTGGACTTATCTGGGAGTTCGAACGGAATCTCGATGGTGAATTGATCGCACAGCGTGACTACAACGATTGCGTGACACGCTTTGCCAGTAATGCCCAGGAAGGTTGGGAAATGACCATCGATGCCGACGGAGGTGTGACCACCAGCTGGCATGATCTCATGGGACGCATATGCCGTGAAGAAAACAGCGATGGTGAAATAACCACGTGGAACTACGATGAAAAGGGAAACATTGCTGCAATTACTAACAATGAGACGATAATTCGGTATCACTATGATCAAGTCGGCAGTTTCATTGGAGCTGAAACGCAGTTAGCAACAGGCGAGCGAAGTGAACTCATCCAGGTGCACGACCCAGACCAAGACCAGATGATGCTTCAGGCTTGTTTACCGAGCGGTAGACAGTACCAGCAAATGAGCTACCACAATGGAAATGGAAAAATAGATCGACTAACTGCGTCAATAGATGCAATCGATGTTGCCGACATAAAGATCGACATCTACGAAGCTAACAGAAGCAGAAGACTGTCAATCAATAATATCGAAAGAATAACTCGATATGGCGAGCATGGGTACCGCACTCACGACCTGGTCGCACAGTGCAGTGAGCCCTGACTCTGTGATAGCTGGAAGAACATGGAATCATGCTGAAACAGGCTCAGTTTTTGTCCACGATGCGATTACCGGTTCTACGTGTTATAACCTTGATGAGGTTGGAAAAAGTAACTGATGTCGAACGAGCATGGCAATCTCGAAGAGTTTACTCATGAGAAAGTATGACTATAGCAATACTGAGAACCATCTTCCGTACAAATCGGATATTCCGTCGACGAAAATAGAATTCCTATAGCAAAAGCGCGCACATCTTGTCAAAAGGAACCACTCAAAAAGTAATTCATTAAATAAAACACTTGTTACAGAGGTGGGAAAAGACAAGATACTTCTACGATAAACTGGGTCGAGTAATCGAAACTGTCACGCGTCGGAACTCATTGAAGCCTCTGGTCAAACGGTTTTACATATCGCGGGTCAACAGGGCAAGTTTCTACCTTTCTATCATCTGACCTACCAGAACAAAAGTGGTACTACTCATATGACGGGCACGGCCGTCGCGTAGTAAAAACCTGTGTCGATGTGACAAATAATCAAATATTTACACGAACCATATTTGTATACAGCGGTGACCGACTACTCGCCGAGACAACATACCTGCCCGACGGAAAAATTATAGATAAAGTCTGGATCACTGAACCACATAGCCACGACATAATCGCCGAGATCCATATTAATGAATCAACACATTCTTGCTATTCATTTACAGGAGATATTGCTGGCGCACCCCAAGAGTTGATTGATGCTGACAATGGTCAACTGGCTGGTCGCTCTCATCAAACCTTGTACGGAAGAAGATTCTGGAACGGCGATACAAAATCACCCCTTCTTTTTGCTGGACAATATGAAGATGAGGAATCTGGCTGGGTATATAACCGCAATCGGTTCTACGACCCTCACAGTGGACACTACGGCTCACAGGATCCGCTAGGTGTTGCAGCAAATGTACCATCCGCGCAAAGCTATGTAATAAATCCTACCCACCTTGTAGATCCTCTAGGGCTTAATGCGTGTGCGCAGAAATGGGGACCAGTCCGTAATGGTGAAGACTATATTATTCCTGGACAAGAACTAACAGAAGAAAAGGTTTTAACATATAGTCAAAAAATCGATGATGTTGATGCCAGATTACGTGATTATCGAAATTTGACTGTGGAAGATTGGAATCAGGGAAATATCAAATATACTAATGGACAAGTACAACACATACAAGATGTTTATGAAGAAACACCATGGGCGCGATGGCCTCGGTATATTCACCGAGGAACACAGATGGATATACACATGAAAAAACTTGTTGATGGTGACAATTATCTTAAGGATCTTGGGGTGAGAACCACTGGGCAAGGCCAAAAAGGACCTGACTTTATGCTTACAGAATCCGCTCAGGAGGTTCCTAATGGTAAAGAGCTGCAAACACGTGAGGCAATAACATGGTGGGATTTAACTACGCAGAACCAAGCAAGTCCTCATATTCAAAGATACGGTGCTACACCGGGAATGACTAAGGCGGACCAGATCTTGGGATATGGCCATGATAAATGGGATGGACTAACAAAAAGATCAACAAAATCTTGACTTTTATGGAAAAGTCAAGATAATTGATCCTATTAAGTAGTCTTCGTCAATATACTATATTGGAGCATCGAAATGAGTCTAGATGATTATATAGAAGAAATTTCAGGCAGAAATGCCGAGATGAAACAAAGGCATAATGTTATTTATGGCGCAGCGATATCCAACATGCGAATCGATCATGGGGAAATGGCCTGTGAAAACTATTTTTACCGATGTGAATTTTCTAATATAATGTTAGAAGACGTCCGCATCAAGCATGCGCTATTTTTTGCGGGATGGTAACTGGATTGCAGATTCATGCTTTAAAAATCTTAAGGGGTTAGACTGTGAATTTCAAGATGTGGTGATTACCGATTCTGTGATCGAATGTCTTAAATATGCAGGCCGTTTTTCTTATAACGCTTTCGCCAGTATTGAGCGATGTAAATTAAAAGATATCGATATTGATGGCTTTGAGGAACCATTTATTAATAATATTGTAGACTCGGAGGTCTCGGGAATTTTTCGAAATATGGTTCTAAATGAGAATATTCAACGTACTCAATGTATGGGCGTAGATTTTTCTAAACTTGAGTTAATTGACTCTGCCTTTTTTGGTGTCGACATGATGCGAGTAATCCCGAATTCACGCGCTGGCAGCACCTGATAGTTCCAGACTGGTTCAAGCATGTGGATAACTTACTAGAAGTCGCCGATAAACTTAGATTATCGTCGGAAAAAACCGACAGGAAAGCTTCCTCCGCGATACGTGTAGATCTGAAGTTTGAACGGTATGGCTACGGGCGACCCTTGGACTCGAAGCGAGGAGCGAAGTATGTTCATCTGGTCGCTGCGTCAAGGCTGCCTAAAAAGTCTCGTGAAAGAATCGTAGAGGTCTATGCTGACCTTGGTGTAGATCTTCGCCCATCTTTAAACTCGTAGAAGTATGTGAGGATAGTTCTATGATTAGGCTAACTGGCTGGGAAGAACTTCAAAAACTATGGAGAGAACTTCGTAGTACGATGGAGTTTATTACTACGATGGGGCCAGCCACTGTACGCGACGCCCATATCACTGGTCTCAGACTTCAGAATGAGAAATTATCGTGTGGGACGAACTTTGCTAATGTAGAATTCGCAGACATTGAGATTAATGACGTTGCGTTTCGATCGATGGAGACGATGGTTAGCTGCGTAGCTTCACATATTTCCGCAAAAATCTTAGATTTGAGCGCTTAAATGCTGCGGACCTTACGCTCCGTGATTCGTCCATCGAGAATTTTAGTAATACATTTAGGTTCTCAAATAATGCATTTACCAGCATCGAAAACACTCAATTGTTGCACGTAGACCTTAATGGCTATGGTGATAGCTTCATCAACAACATAACTAACTCAACAATCTCTGGTTTTCTTAATCATGTGGTCTTCAGGAAAAATGCCCAACATACTCAGTGTCAGGGGGTTGATCTTTCAGAAGCGAGGCTGCGTGGTTGCGAGTTCTACGGGATAGATATGGGGCGCGTTAAACCCAATCCTGCATGGCAGAATCTTATTGTGTTTGATTGGTTTCAGTATGTTGCAGACCTTCGGGAAGCGGCAAAGCATATGCGTTTTTCTGATTCTGAGCTTGATCGAGATGCGGCCAAATATATCACTAAAGATCTCGTTGACGATGAGGCCGCATATGCTAAGCCACTGGATGCGCAACGCGGCGCAAAGTATCTTGGGGTCATTGTAGCGCCGCGTGTTAAAGAAGATACGCGTAAGCGTATTGCCCAGATTTACTCTGATGTCGGTGTAAATCTAAACGCTTAGCCGCACAGGTTGTGCTGTAAGTTTTTGAACCGTGAGGTGTGTCTCGTGCGATAAGCAACGCGCCGTGTCACGCACGTCATCAACATCTTAACCTCACCTTTCACCCCACCACCGGCACCGAGTTTGACGCATTCACCATTTCGTCCCACTCGACGATCTTTTTGCGTTCGCGTCCTTCGAGTTCACCTTGGCGGCGTTCTTCGGCGTCGAGGCGGTACCACCCGTCCCAGGTTGTGTAGGTGATGTTGCGTTCTTCGAGTAGTTCAACAATGTCACCTTTACCGGGCGTGGGGAGCTGGTCTGTTCGCGGCGTCGTGAAGCAGCATGTCGATGGTTTCTTTTGCGTCTGATTTGGTGTTGCCAATGAGTCCGACGGGCCCGCGCTTGATCCACCCGGTCACATACACCCCAGAAACCGCGTTGCCATCAACATCAACTACATGCCCGCCGTCATTGGGGATAACAGCGGCGTCCTCATCAAAGGGCAGTCCGGTGATGGCATCGGAGCGGTATCCAACGGCTCGATAGACGGCTTGAACAGGCCAGTCAGTGAATTTTCCTGTTCCTCGTACGCCGCCTTTGCCGTCGAGTTCGGTGCGTTCGGTTCGTATACCCACCACGTGCCCATCGCGGCCAAGAATTTCCACGGGGTTTTCAAAGAGGTGAATGTGGATGGTGTGGGGTGCGTCTTTGGGGTCGCGAATGGCGTAGTTTTCGAGGATGCTGCACACCAAGTCCTGTGATTTTGAGCTGCGGCGTGCTTCTTCGGAGGCTGCGTCGTAGTCAATGTCGTTGGGGTCGACCACAACATTGATGGTGGGGAGTGGTCGAGTTCTTTGAGTTCTTGCGGGGTGAATTTCACGTGCGCAGGCCCGCGGCGCCCAAACACATGCACGTCAGTGGCCTTGTTGTTTTTTAGGCTCTGATACACGTTATCGGGAATCTCGGTGACTAGGAGTTCGTCGCCGGTTTTGGCAAGAATGCGCGCAACGTCAAGACCCACATTCCCAACACCCACCACGGCCACGGACTGCGCGGACAAATCCCAGGACCGTGCGAAGCGGGGGTTGCCGTCGTAGAATCCCACGAATTCGCCTGCACCGAAGGAGCCTTCAAGATCAGCCCCGGGAATACCGAGGTCGCGGTCGCCGACGGCGCCGGTGGAGAACACCACGGCGTCGTAGTGGGAGCGGAGTTCGTCGACGGTGATGTCGCGTCCGATGGTGATGTTGGCCAGCAGTCGCACCTCCGGCTTATCGAGTACGTTGTGCAGGGATTTCACGATGCCTTTGATGCGCGGATGATCGGGCGCTACACCGTACCTGATCAGCCCAAATGGTGCTGGCATTTGTTCAAACAGGTCAATGCTCACGTCAGCTGCAGATTTGATCAGCAGGTCCGCAGCGTAAATACCTGCGGGACCCGCGCCAACGATGGCGACGCGAAGGGGCTGTGTCATGGTTGTTCTGCCTTTCGGGTAGGTGAAATAGTGCTGTGCAGTGCTGTTCGTGCTTTACGACGCCTCGGTGGTTCCGGTGGCTCAGTAGGCATCGCCGTTGCTGCGATGCCAGGCGTCAGAGATATGTGGCTAGTCACGTAAGGCCGAAACGTAGTCTAGCAATCACAGACTAAGTTGTCTGTAGTGGGGCGAGGATAGTCTAAAGGGAAAGATTATTCGCAATAAAAACCCATATGAACAGCATATATGTCAGTAGCTGGTCTGTTGTTGTTCCGGTGTCCTGTTGGAAATTTTGTGAATTTAATGCCCACGTCTCGGTCACTTTTGTAGATTCTGGCGGACCTGTCTCCTATAGCTAGACTGAGCTGTATGCAAAATTTGAGATAGATCACTCAATATTGGCTCAATATGGGCAAAACTGGCCGGATAGTGGACCATTTGATGCTGCAACCCGGATGGCTCGTTGCTGATGAATAAAAACAAAATACCAGTTAAAAGGCTATATTTTTGCACCGAACCGTTCTGTTCTGACTTCAATCTTTGCCGTATCGTTGATATAGACAGAGCGGTATGTTTTACTTGTGTCCACGAACCGAGCGGCACCGAAACCCCACGTGCCCCACACAAACATCTCCGACTGAAGGACTCCCTATGACCCCTCCTACCGCCACTGCGACCCGAACCGCCCGGAATCGCCCCGCCCGCACGAAGAAACCTGATGGACAGTGGGCGTTAGACGGCACGGACCCGTTGAACGATGATGAGCGCATTAAGCAGGAAGACCCGGGTTTGTCCTGCAAGCAGCGCATTATCGAGCTGTATTCACAGCAGGGTTTTGATTCGATTTCCGTAGAAGATCTTGCGCCCCGGTTTAAGTGGGTGGGCTTGTATTCGCAGCGGAAGCAGAACCTGGGCGGCGAGTTCACCAGCACTATGACCAACGCCGAGCTGCAGGATAAGTACTTTATGCTGCGTGTTCGTTTCGATGGTGGCGTGGTGTCCACGGAACAGCTGCGCACGGTCGGTGAGATTTCCCAGCAATATGCGTGGGGCACTGCGGACTTCACGGATCGCCAAAACGTGCAGCTACATTGGATTCAGGTTGAGGATATGCCTGCGATTTGGCAGAAGCTGGATTCCGTTGGCTTGTCTACTCTCTTGGGCTGTGGCGATGTTCCGCGCGTGATTCTTGGTTCCCCTGTCGCAGGCGTGGCGGCGGATGAGATTATTGACGCCACCCCTGCAATTGAAGAACTCACGCAAAAATGGCTGCACCGGGAGGAGTTTCATAATCTTCCGCGCAAGTTTAAGTCGGCTATTTCGGGGTCGCCGCGCCAGGACGTGACGCACGAGATTCAGGATTTGGCGTTTATTGGCGCTATTCACCCGGAATTTGGCCCGGGATTCGACGTGTATGTAGGCGGCGGTTTGTCCACGAATCCGATGCTTGCGCAGCGTCTTGGGGTCTGGGTTTCTTTGGAGCAGGTGCCGGAGGTGTGGGTGGCAACAGTGCGGTTGTTCCGTGAGTATGGTTATCGACGCCTCCGTAACCGCGCCCGCATGAAGTTCCTGGTTGGCGCGTGGGGAGTGGAGAAGTTCCGGGAAATTCTGGAAACTGATTTCCTGGGCTACCGCCTTGCCGACGGCCCCGCAGCCCCCATCAATCCAGGTAATCGCGACCATATTGGCGTGCACAAGCAGAAAGACGGCAGGTTTTATGTCGGCGTTAAACCGACGGTCGGTCACGCCACCGGTGAGCAGCTGATCGCCATTGCTGACGCCGCAGACAAGCACGCCGTGACCCGCCTGCGTACCACGGTGGATAAGGAACTGTTGTTCCTGGACGTGGAAGAAGACCAGGTGGAGGCATTATCCAAGGATCTTGACGCGATTGGCCTGTACACCAAACCCAGTGAGTTCCGTCGCGGCGTGGTCTCCTGCACTGGCTTAGAGTTTTGCAAGCTTGCGCTGGTCACCACCAAGGCCCGCGCCATTGAGCTAGTGGATGAACTGGAACAACGCCTCGGTGATCTGGATGTTCCCCTGCGGATCAGTCTGAATGGCTGCCCGAATTCGTGTGCCCGCACACAAGTTTCCGATATTGGATTGAAAGGCCAGTTGGTCACCGATGAACAGGGCAACAAGGTTGAGGCTTCCAGGTGCACTTGGGTGGTTCCCTCGGCTTTGACCCCGACTTTGGCAAAAAGCTCCGTGGACATAAGGTGACCTCCGCGCAGCTGGGCGACTACGTTGTTCGCCTTGTCACTAAGTACAAGGAGCAGCGCCGAGAGGGCGAGCAGTTCCGCGAGTGGGTGCTGCGCGCCGCCGAGGAGGATCTGAAATGAGCCTGCGCAGACAACCGAACGCCAATCGTAATTTTCCAGAGTATTGCCCCTATTGCGCGGGAACTCAGTTGTTTCCCGACGTAGAGAGTGATTTCGCCTGGAGCTGCGGAGAATGCCGCCGCGTGTTTTCTGTCATGTTCCACGGCCAAGACGACCCCGACCAAACGCCCGCCCCAGCAGTATCAACGGCGCAGGCGCTACGCACCAGCCTACGAACCCACGGACACGAACATGTTGCCTCATAATACAACTCAGATACCTACGACCCTTGCACTATTCCGCGATCCCAGTATCAGCCCCGAGGGGCCCCGAACCACAGAACCTTTGCCGGATGAACTGCGGAAACGGAACGAGGAGCTCGTCGCTAAGCATGCGGATGAGCTGTACCACGCTGATGCGGCGACGATCATGCAGTGGGCGCAGGAGTTCGCGCCAGGCAGAGTGGTGGTGACGCTGTCGATGGAGAATACGGTGCTGGCGGAGCTGGCGGCCCGTCACGCACCTGACATGGATTTCCTGTTCCTGGATACCGGTTTCCATTTTCCCGAAACCCTGGATGTGGCGGCGCAGGTGGAGCGCAGGTACCCGCAGCGCCTGGTCACGGCGAAACCGGTGCTCAGCGCCGATGAGCAAGCTCAGGAATATGGTCCGAATCTGTATCAGAGCAACCCGGCGGCGTGTTGCCGAATGCGCAAGGTGGAACCGCTCGCGGTGAGCCTCAGCCCCTATGTGGGTTGGGTGACGGGCCTGCGGCGCGCCGACGGTCCGACCCGCACGACCACCCCAGCGCTGGCGTTGGATAGCACCGGCCGGTTGAAGATTTCTCCGCTGGTCACGTGGTCGCTGGAGGATACGGAGCGGTTTATCACTGACAACAACCTCATCGAACACCCCCTTACACACCAGGGCTATCCCTCGATTGGGTGCGCCACCTGCACCCTCCCCGTCGCCGCTGGTGAAGACCCCCGTGCTGGCCGTTGGGCCGGGCACGCCAAAACAGAATGCGGACTACACACATGACAACAACAATGACTTCTACAGCAACTACGCCGTTGTCCCCTCACCTGAAAGACCTGGAGAACGAGTCCATTCATATCCTTCGCGAGGTTGCCGGCCAATGTGACCGGGTTGCCTTGTTGTTTTCCGGTGGCAAGGATTCGGTGGTGGTGTTTGAGCTGGCGCGTCGCGCGTTTGCCCCCGCCGCCGTTCCGTTTGAACTGCTGCATGTGGATACGGGCCATAATTTTCCGGAAGTGATTGAGTTTCGTGATCGCCTGGTGGAACAGACGGGTGCCCGCCTGAGGGTGGCTGCAGTGCAGGACTGGATTGATCGCGGTGATGTAGTGGAGCGCCCGGACGGAACACGTAACCCACTGCAAACAATCCCGCTGGTAGACACCATCAACGAGGTTGGTTATGGGGCAGTTCTGGGCGGTGCCCGCCGCGACGAGGAACGCGCCCGCGCGAAGGAGCGCGTCTTTTCCGTGCGCGATTCTTTCGGTGGCTGGGATCCCCGCCGCCAGCGCCCGGAATTGTGGAATCTGTACAACGGCGAGCACCTGCCTGGCGAGAACATTCGCGTGTTCCCCATCTCCAATTGGACGGAAGCGGATGTGTGGGAATACATCGGTGCCCGTGATATTCAGCTGCCACCGATCTATTTTGCGCACGAACGTGAAGTCTTCCAACGCGACGGCATGTGGTTGACAGCAGGGGAGTGGGGTGGCCCCCGTGACGGCGAAACGGTGCAGGTCAAACGGGTGCGCTACCGCACGGTGGGGGATATGTCCTGCACCGGGGCTGTGCTGTCTAACGCCGCGACCGTGGATGAGGTGATCGCGGAGATTGCCGCCTCACGGTTGACGGAACGGGGTGCAACCCGCGCCGATGACCGGCTCAGCGAATCCGCCATGGAGGACCGCAAAAAGGAAGGGTACTTCTGATGACTACTTCTGTGCAGAATCATCTGCAGGACCGTGAAACCCTTCGGCTATGCACGGCGGGTTCCGTGGATGACGGGAAATCCACCTTTGTCGGCAGGTTGCTGCATGACACCAAGAGCGTGTTGGCGGATCAGCTTTCCGCTGTGGAGCGCACCTCCCGGGAAAAGGGCCTGGACCAGCTGGATTTGTCGCTGCTGGTGGACGGGCTGCGTGCGGAGCGCGAGCAGGGCATCACTATTGATGTGGCGTATCGCTATTTTTCCACGCCTAAACGCACGTTCATTCTTGCGGATACACCGGGGCACGTGCAGTACACACGCAACACGGTGACAGGGGTGTCTACCTCCCAGGTCGTGGTGTTGTTGGTGGACGCACGCACCGGCATTGTGGAGCAGACGCGTCGCCACCTGCGGGCTGCCGAACTGCTGGGGGTGCGCACAGTGGTGTTGGCGGTGAACAAGATCGACCTTGTTGACTTTGACAGCAACACGTTCGACGCAATCGCCCAAGATTTCCGCCTTCTCGCCGCCGCGTTTGACCAGGTGCACGTGGTGCCTATTTCCGCATTGTATGGCGACAACGTTGTGGAACCCAGTGCTCACATGCCGTGGTACACCGGGCCGACTGTGCTGGAGCTGCTGGAGAACATTTCTGTGACCGCAGATCGCGCTCACGACCTGGGGTTCAGGTTTCCTATCCAGTATGTGATCCGCGAGCATTCCTCCGATTATCGCGGCTATGCGGGCAGTATCGCCGCAGGTCACGTCGCTGTTGGGGATACGGTGACGGTGGGTCAGGGTCGGACAACCCAGGTGCTCGGCATTGACACGTCGGATGGTCCAGTGGACCACGCCCAGGCGGGCGATGCGGTGGTGTTGCTGCTAGCGGATGACATTGATCTTTCCCGCGGCGACCTCATCGCAGGCCCCGACCGCCCCGATGCTGTACGCAGTATCACCGCTACGGTAGTGGGGCTTGCGGATAAACATGTCCGGCCGGGTCAGAACGTGCGAGTCCGGTACGGAACGTCGCTGGTCCGCGCCCGCATCGCTGACGGTGAGTGGGGCCTCAACGACGTCACCCAGGTGCGTATCGACCTCGCCTCCGAACTCCCCGTGGAACCCTATGCAGCGCGCGGGGCAGTCGGTGCCTTTCTGGTGATCGACCAAGCCAGCGGCGACACGCTTGGTGCCGGGTTGGTGACGTCATGGTAGCCCTCATCACGCTGGGGCACGGGTCGCGGCACGGCGATGCGCCACGGGGCGTCGATACGCTCGCCGCCGCAGCTGGCGATCTGCTGGGGGTGCCCGCCCACGCCGCCTACCTTGACCTCAACGAACCGCTGCTTATCGACGCCGCCCGCGCCCTCGCCGCCACCCACCACCATGCGGTGGTCGTCCCCCTGCTGTTCACACGCGCTTACCACAGTCGGGTGGATGTGCCCAGCGCAGTGGCGGAGGCCCACGCGGCCAGCGGCCTGAACCTTACGCTTGCGCACGGGTTGGGCGTAGGGCAGGACATGGCGCAGCTCCTTGCGTGGCGCGTGCGTCGCGACGCCCCCACCGATGCTGACGTTGCCCTCTACTCGGTGGGTACCAGCTGCGACGATGCCAACCGCAGCGTGGCGAACCTCGCCGATGACGTTGCTGAACTGACCGGGCGTCGGGTGTGGGCTGTCGCCGCGACGCGCGGCATCACCATTGGCGACGTTGCTGCGCAGAGCAACAACCTGCACATTCTTCCGCTGTTTGTGACTGCCGGATTGCTTCTAGACAAAGTGGATATACGCGCGCTGCACGTGACTGTGAGTCCGCCGCTCGGCAGGGATCTTGCCGGAATAGTCGCAGCGCGCTATCGCGACTGCGTCCCCGTACCAGCCTAGGAAAAGCCCATGAGAAAACTACTCCTCATTGCGGTGGCGGGTGCTGCGGCCGAACTTATCGACGGAACCCTCGGCATGGGTTTTGGCGTGACCGCCAGTACCGTCCTCATTGTTCTCGCTGGACTCGGACCGGCGCAGGCGAGCGCGATAGTCCACACTGCTGAACTGGGTACCACCCTCGCCTCGGGAGTGTCCCACTGGAAATTTGGCAACGTTGATTGGGGCGTGGTGCTTCGCCTTGGTGTACCCGGCGCGATCGGTGCGTTTCTTGGTGCCACCCTGCTCAGCCACATGTCCACGGCTGTAGCAGCGCCAGTCACCGCCGGTATCCTCTGTGTGCTGGGTGTGGTGCTTGTAGCGAAGTTTGCCCGGGGTGCGTCGGCGCCCCCGCCAATGAAACAGCCTTACAACCCGGTGTTCCTGGCCATGCTGGGGGTATGTGGTGGTTTTATTGATGCCTCCGGCGGGGGTGGCTGGGGTCCTGTGACATCCTCCACGTTAATGAGTTTGGGACGCACGGAGCCGCGCCGCGTTATCGGAGCGGTCAATACCGCCGAGTTCCTTGTTACTCTTGCCGCCACCCTCGGGTTTGCGCTGGGGATGTGGCATGACCTGGTGGCTAACGCAGTGGCGGTTGCTGGGCTGCTGCTCGGCGGGGTTATTGCTGCCCCACTGGCCGCATGGCTGGTTAGCAGGGTGAACCCGTTCCTGCTCGGTGGTGTTGTGGGGACAAGCTTGGTGTTTCTGAACTCCCCGAAGGTGTTGGCGCTTATGGAGTTCAGCGATCGGGCCGTGTTGGGGATACGTCTTCTGATTCTCCTTGTTGGGCTTTCCCTCAGTGTTGTGGGGGTGTGGCGATCCACGCGGCGGGGCGTGGTTGGAGGACCGACTGCGGGTGAGCGTGAGCCAGCGATGGCGACGGCGTGATTGGGGGCTTGCGTAGAAGGGTGCTGTGCTCTACCACACTGCACAAAAACCTGCTCAAAACGTGAGTGTGATAGAGCGCGGCGTATCCACAGCCACTGAACGGCGTTAGTGCAAACGCTTGCATGAAAGTATGCCTATCTCCAAGCTCAAAAACGTCCCATTTTCGTGCCTGAGCATAAGCACACTATGCACATGCACGATAAGTCCATCGCTGAGCTCGGAAAACGCTGATTTCTGTACCTGCCGGTGGACCTATCATGCATTCGGCGATCATGGACCCCCGCCCTCCCTGATCAATCACACCATAAATTGCGAACTTGTGTCACATTAATTTACAATATTCACACCAGTTACAATTTTAGAGTGTGTGCTACGGACGGGGCTGGCCACGTACCCCAACCGCAACCCCAATCACGCCCGCAAAGCACACCCCAGCATCACACCCGGTGCGCCCCCAGGTAGAAAGGCAATACAATCGCAGACATGAGCATCCTCATCTCTCCACAAGATCTCAATGAACGCATCAACCACGGTGCCAAAACAACCATTTTGGCGTCGTTGTGGATGCCCCATGAGGGGGGCGGTTTCCAGCTTTTCCAGTCTGAACACATCCCCACCGCCTTGTTCTGCGATACTGCCGCCGCGCTGGCCAGCACTCCCAGCAGCTCCGTTGGTCGTAACCCGCTGCCGGACCCCGATAAGCTGCAGCGTTGGTTCAACCACTGGGGGCTTCACGACGACCGCGAGATCATCGTCTACGACCAAGGCAAGGGGCTGTTCTCCGCCCGCGCCTGGTGGATTCTCACCTGGGCGGGTGTAAAAGGCGTGCGCATTCTTGATGGTGGCCTCGCCGCCTGGGAGCGCGCCGGGTACCAGATTGTCGGCGGCCCGGGGAACCTGGGGCGCGGTCAGGCCCAGGAGGTTGTTGCTGGTCAGCTCCCTGTGGCGACTATTGATGAGGTGAAAAACTTCGATGGGGTGCTCATTGATACTCGTGAGGCGAACCGTTACGCCGGCCGCAAGGAACGCCTTGATTTGAAGGCCGGCCATATTCCTGGCGCGGTGAGTGTGCCTACCCGCGAAATCCTCAACCCGGACAACACCTTCCGTCCCGCCGAGGAGATCCGCGCCACGTTTGAGAAGGTTGGGGTGACTGATCCCAACAACGTCATTGTCTATTCTGGTTCTGGGGTACATTCCGCCCAGGCCATTGCCGCCATGCATCATGCGGGTCTTCCGGGTGCCGCTTTGTATTTGGGTGGGTGGTCGCAGTGGTGTGCCGACCGAAATAACCCGGTTGAACGTAGCGATTAGACATCAGTGAATTCTTCTGAGAGGGCATCGTGTGGTTTATATTGGCTGCGTTAGCAGCAGCAGCCGCTGTTGGCTTGTGGTTTCTTGATTCGCGTCGGAACCCCCAGTTGCAGCAGGCCAAGGACAGCAATGGCACCGTCGAACAGGCAGTCGCCCCGGCTGGCGGGCTTCGCTCTGACGATACTCGGCAGATCGTCTTGCCGAATAAGGCAAAGCCGTCGAAAGGCAAGCACGCGAAGCCTGAGCCTGTGGTGACCACCAAGGCCACCATCGCGGATCGCGCTAACTCAGAAGAAGAACATGCAGAACAGTCAGAGTCTGAGGCACCCGGTCGGCGTGATAAGTGGCCGGGGTCGTCGCGCCGGGAGCGTCGTCAGTGGGCAATGTCTCGTGGTTTTGGCTACACCAAGCGTGATGATTTTTCTGCACGATGAGTGGGCTCGCGGCACCGCAGCCTCGGGCGCGCCTGTGCGGGAAGTGGTGAGTGGAACCGTCGGCGATTATGAGATGTATTTGGCCGATATTGGCGGCACGACGGTAATGGCTGTTCGCCGTGGTTCCTCGTCGGACATTGTGGTGGAGGCGCATCGTGGCGTGCCGCAGGGCGCGGAGGATTTGGTTCCCGTGCGTTCCACCGCTGGTTTCCGCATTTTGAGTAATGATGTCGGTGCCACGGAGCGCCTGATCGATGCGCGTGTGGAGGCCGCCCTGACCGCCATGCCCGCTGAGGTCTCGCAGGTGTGGATGGAATCCGATTGGATTCTTGCGCAGTTTGTTCCCCGCACAACCCCGGTGGTGTGGGAGGCTGCCTCGGAACCGTTGGCGTTGCTTGCCGACGCCGCGCGCATGCTACCCCCACGCACCTCGGCGTTGCAGGTGGATGCATTTGACAGCTTGGGGTCGAGTCGCCCGATGCCCGCAGCCTCAGAGAGCACCCCAGAGTCGACACCAGCCCCCACCCCAGAGCCGGAGCCAGCACCGTTTTTGCGGGTGCAGCGTCCCGATACACCGGTGGAAATGCCCAGCCGGATGCATTCTGAGGTGCGCGGCGTGGTGGAGCCCCGCATGGTGGGCGTGGATGAGGTGGACGCCATCGCCGATGGGGAGAAGAAGCCGGAAGACAAGCCGACCCAGACGCCCCGTATTGTGCGGGAGCAGCGCCGTCCTTCCAGTATCTTTGAGGATTTGGCGGAGGAGTTTGGGACGAATCCACTGCGTGATGGTCCCACCCTGTAGTTTGAGGAGTTGTTGATGGTAAATAATGCACAGTTGGCCGAATTGGCGGAGCTGGTGAAGGAACTGGCCGTGGTGCATGGCCGTGTGACGTTGTCGTCTGGCAAGGAAGCCGACTATTACGTGGATTTGCGGCGTGCAACGCTGCATCATCGCGCGTCGCGGTTGATTGGCCAGCTGCTGCGGGAGCTGACAGCCGACTGGGATTACGTTGCTGTGGGTGGCTTGACGTTGGGGGCGGACCCGGTGGCCACGGCGATTATGCACGCCGATGGTCGCGACATTAACGCCTTTGTGGTCCGCAAGGAGGCGAAGAAGCACGGAATGCAGCGCCGTATTGAAGGCCCGGACATTGTGGGCAAGAAAGTGCTGGTGGTGGAGGATACGACGACCACCGGTAATTCCCCGATGACCGCTGTTGCGGCGCTGCGCGAGGCTGGTGCGGAGGTCGTGGGGGTGGCCACGGTGGTGGACCGCGCCACGGGTGCGGATAAGGTCATTGCGGATGAGGGGCTGGAATACCGTTTCCTCCTGGGCCTGGAGGATCTTGGTCTTGCCTGATCAGCACCCCGGCCCCACCGAGTGGGGAGAATCCCGTGTTGGTGTCGGGCCGTGGGAGGTAGAACATCCTGGTCAGCCGCTGCCCACCGATCCGCGTTTCGACGCCGCGTTGCTCGCCGAAGGCGATAGGCGCAACGTTGTGGATGCCTACCGGTACTGGACGCGGGAGGCCATCGTCGCCGATATTGATACCCGTCGGCATGATCTGCATGTGGCCATTGAGAATTTCGAGCACGACGCCAACATTGGCACGGTTGTGCGCACCGCCAACGCGTTCGCGGTGAATACGGTACACATTGTAGGTAGACGTCGCTGGAACAGGCGGGGGGCGATGGTGACCGATAGGTACCAGCACCTCCTTCACCACCCGGACGTCGATACGCTTTTACAATGGGCAAAGGAGCAGGGGCTGACTGTTGTGGCCATCGACAACACCCCTGGGTCCGTGCCGCTGGAAACGGCGGAGCTGCCGGAGCGCTGTCTGTTGCTGTTCGGGCAGGAGGGTCCGGGTGTGACGGAGGCGGCGCGCAGTGGGGCGTTGATGACGTGTTCGATTGCGCAGTTTGGTTCCACACGCTCTATTAATGCTGGTGTGGCAGCGGGTATTGCTATGCATGCGTGGATACGCCAGCACGCTGATATTTCACAAGCCTGGTAGGAGAGACACTGTGGAAGAAAAATGGGCGCACCGCGCCGACCTTGCTGAAGCCGCCATTAACGAGCGGCATGCCAGCCGCGTGTGGGGTATTCCACGGACCAACCTGGCTGTGGTGAGTTGGCCACCGGCCATCAAAGACAAACTGTTTGTGCAGTGGCATTACTGGTGGCAGGCGCACTACCTGGATTGTCTGGTCGACGCGGCGTCGAGACGCACCACCACCAAGCGCCTGCAGCTGATCAGGGACACCATGCGGGGAATTCGGGTGCGCAACCTTCGCGGCTGGACCCACAACCGCTACTACGATGACAAAGCGTGGCTGGCGCTGGCGGCTGCCCGGGCTGGTGGAGTGCGCAAACTTCGTCCCCCAAAAGGTCTGCGCGCGCTGGAATCCAACATTTCTGCAGGAAGGGATAGCCTGACGGGCGTGCTGCCGTGGCGGCACAATGAGACGTTCTACAACGTGCCCACTAATGGTCCCGCTGCCATTATGCTGGCGCGCAACGGACGAATTGCGGAGGCCCAGGAGCTGATCGATTGGGTCTATGACAACCTGATTAATGATCAGGGCCTGGTCATGGACGGTGTGCGCATGCGTATGCACGGTCCCGATGTGGTCAAAGATATTCACCCCTACTGCCAGGGCGTGATGATGGGTGCCTGCCTGGAACTTTCGGAACGCCTACTGGAATACGAAGGCATAGTGAATCAGCATGGATTTACCACCGTCAGCGAAGGCGAAAAGGCCGCAGTGGCCATGAAATACGTGTCCCGGCTGCGCGACCTCGTGCACGCCGTTGCCAAAGACATGGCAACCCCCAAGGGCGTGATCGATTGGAATACCGGCGGCGGCGACGGTGGTCTGTTCAAAGGCATTCTGGCTCGTTATTTGGCGGATGTGGCGGTGCGGCTGCCTGACGATTCCCCACTGAACCATTCCACACGGGACATTGCCGCGCGCCTCGTCCTGGCCTCTGCGGAAGCGTGTGGAACCACCGCCTAGAGGTGGATGGACTGCCGGTGTTCGCTTCCGATTGGACGGAGGATGCCCGGCTGCCGCAGAACTCGGGGGTGGCGGCGCAATCCATCGCGGGCGCAGTGATGAGCTCCCACATTCCCGAGCGAGATTTGTCTGTTCAATTATCCGGCTGGATGCTCTTGGAAGCCGCCGTGAAGGTGGATGCCATGCGGGAGTCAGCTCAGGGTGGCGCGAAGAGTACGGGCAACGGGGGTGATTGAGCGGTGTCTGTGTGACGTGGTGATGCCCAGGTGCAACGGTGTCGCATTTCACTTTTTGGGTTTTCCTGAGCGTTTCGCCACGTCAACGCACTGCTCGTAATGTGGGAATGTATTTGTTTTGTTTGATCGGGCATTGAGGCGCTAAAAATTCCCCCTTTAGACGGGCACAAAGTGCAGAACAGGGGCATAATCGACCTCAGGACTTTAAAACCTAGAATGCCCAACTTGTGTCACCTAATGGAGGAAACACACTATGCCAATTGCAACCCCAGAGGTCTATGCCGAGATGCTGGACAAGGCCAAGAAGGGCGGCTTCGCCTACCCGGCCATCAACTGCACCTCCTCAGAAACCATTAACGCCGCACTGCGTGGCTTTGCGGAAGCAGAGTCAGACGGCATCATCCAGTTCTCCACTGGTGGTGCCGAATTTGGTTCCGGCCTGTCCGTTAAGAACAAGGTGGCTGGCGCCTGCGCCCTCGCTGCTTTCGCTCATGAGGCTGCAAAAGCACTACAACATCAACGTTGCACTGCACACCGACCACTGCCAGAAGGAAGTCCTTGACGAGTACGTCCGCCCCCTGATCGCTATCTCCCAGGAGCGCGTGGATCGTGGCGAGCTTCCGCTCTTCCAGTCGCACATGTGGGACGGTTCCGCAGTACCGATCGACGAGAACCTGGAAATCGCCCAGGAACTGCTGGCCAAGGCACACGCCGCTGCCAACATCATCCTTGAGGTAGAGATCGGCGTCGTCGGCGGCGAAGAAGACGGCGTAGAGGCCAAGGCTGGTGCCAACCTGTACACCTCCCCGGAGGACTTCGCTAAGACTATCGACGCCCTGGGCACCGGCGAGAACGGCCGCTACCTGCTGGCTGCAACGTTTCGGCAACGTGCACGGCGTGTACAAGCCCGGCAACGTGAAGCTGCGTCCCCGAGGTTCTGCTGGATGGCCAGAAGGTTGCCCGCCAGAAGCTGGGCCTGGGTGACGACGCCTTGCCCTTCGACTTCGTGTTCCATGGTGGTTCCGGCTCCGAGAAAGAAAAGATCGAAGAGGCCCTACGCTACGGCGTGATCAAGATGAACGTGGACACCGATACGCAGTACGCGTTCACCCGCCCGATCGTGGGCCACATGTTCACCAACTACGACGGTGTGCTGAAGGTCGACGGCGAGGTCGGCAACAAGAAGGCATACGACCCGCGTTCCTACATGAAGCTAGCCGAGCAGGGCATGGCTGACCGCATCGTGGAAGCCTGCCAGGATCTGCACTCGGTGGGAAGCTCCCTGTCGAAGTAATCGATCTACCTAAAAAACACGCTTCGCCCCAGCGCCGCCAGCGGCAGCCGGGGCGTTGGTGTGCCTGCTGAACATCGAGGAGTTCACGCGTTGAGTCGGACCAAGAGCGCCATGTTAAAAACCCTGTAAACAGCCTTTACGCTGGTCTACTTCGGGTTCGTCGATCCTGGCTAGGGATCGTCCAGGTCAGCGTTGCTGCTGGTGCAGCTTTCTGGGTGGCGCAAAACCTGTTCGGTCACCCTCTCCCGTTTTTCGCTCCCATGGCCGCCATCATTGTGTTGGGCCTGACTGGCGGCGATCGCATTCGTCGTGCCATCGAACTTGTGGTGGGTGTGAGCCTAGGGGTGGGGCTGGGAGATTTTATTATCTCGTGGGTGGGATCCGGGACGTGGCAAATCATGGTGGCGGTGACGTTGTCGTTGGTCCTGGCCACTCTGGTGGATAAAGGCCCGCTGGTGGCCAACCAGGCTGCATTCGGTTCGATCCTCATCGCCACGATTCTTCCGCCCGGCACGTCTGGTGGGACGGAGCGCATGTCGGACGCATTCATCGGCGGAATGGTGGGACTGATCATCATGAGCCTCATCCCGATTTCGCCGCTGTCTGCGGGGCGCAAAGAAATCGCCATTATCTTGGAAATTATCTCGGACGTGCTCACTGACGTTGCCCACGCTCTGCGTATCAATAACGCCGATGTTGTTCGCCATGCCCTGGCTGCTGCGCGCGGTACTCAGGGAAACATCAACAACATGATCGCCGCCGCTAAAGGCGGCAAAGAATCCATGAGAATGTCACCGCTATTGTGGCCGGAACGCCGTAGAGTGAAATCGCTTATCCGCATCCTGAACCCGGTGGATAACGCCATTCGCAACACACGCGTGCTGGCCCGACGTGCCCTGGTGCTTTTGGAGGATCACGACACGGTGGTGAGAAACAAATCCAGATCATTGAAGAACTAGCCGATGTGGCGTCCCAGTTAAGCGTGTTGTACATGGGGAAAACCAAGGTGAGCGAGTCCGCCGAAATTCCGATGCTGGTCAAACGCTTACGTAAACTCGGCTCGGCCGCAGGTTTGGACGTCGCTGAAGGGCGTGTGCTGTCCGCCCAGGTTATTCTTGCGCAGACCCGGTCCATCATCGTGGACCTTTTACAGGTATGCGGTCTGTCCAAGAAGTCCGCAGTGGCGGTTCTAAAACCCACGTCCGAGCATCCGGCGATGCCGCCGGAGCTGTGGGATTAAGAGGGGTTTCCATCAGATTTTGGTATCTCGCACAATCTCTGGGTATCTGACTTAATTAAGAAAAAAGCCCGCAATAAACACGCTCAACAAGACGGGTATATGGTGAGGTGATCCGTTGCACATGTGAAACGTTGGCGGATGTCAAATCCATTCCTAGGTTGTTTCTGCAGCGCACTCGACAGTGATTAATGTGTTTGTGGAAATACTTTTCCTGAATCACGCTCAATGTTCGCGCAGAAGTTGCGGCATAGTATCCCCAAATAGCCCTACCCCCGTACAACCTGCAAATCCCGTAAATGCCGGTAGAAGGTGACCTTATCCACAGGGCGCGGCCTATCCACGCCATCCACGGAGACTTTGAGTTTTACACCGCCCGCCTGCACGGCGCGTCCTGTAGACAAGGAACTCATATCGGCTCCAACGCGTCCGAACCACCCTCGCTTGTAGCGGACTGCGGCGATTCCCGGTGCGTCGAGCATGGGAACAAGTCGAGCTCCGAGTTCATTGTTGCCGCTTAGTAGAACGTGGTCGTCCACGATGACTTCGCCAACAAAGTCGCGCCCTTCAAAAGGCGTAATTGTGGCAGACCCTGCCACCGCAGTACCCGAATCGTCACGGATAAGTGGCACAGGATGAACCGCTCCCTCCGTTGCCAGCGCTAATGCCGAAGCCGTATCCCCAGGTAAACCCCAGTTCTCTGCAGCGGTGGATGGTGCGGTGGGGATGAAAGCCGATCTGTGCCCACAGGGCGTCGATACGCATGAGGCGGGTGAGTACGGCGGAGAGGGCGGCGTCGGTACCCACCACCACTATTCGCAGGGGCTCGTCGGGTTGTTGCGGCGCGAGCGTTGGCGCTCCGAGATGCGCGACGTCGGGCATGGCGGCGATCTCGTCGAGCGAGGGCGTCGGGTCGTGGGGAGCGCCGTGCGGATGGGGATCGTCGAGGGCGCGAGGTCGCGGCGAGTTGGAATAGCCGGGAGGTCGAAAACCTCGCAGGTTTCGGGCAGGTCGAATGTGGGGCAGCCGCAGCGTAACGCAAGCACACGCATGGCGATAATTATACTGCCGCTGTGTAAATAGCAATATTGCTGTTAATATTCTGTGAAAATGATGTGTATCGGTAAACTTGTAGTGAATCTCACTCTACCTGCGGCTAGGGGTAGAGTTGGCTCCACTAAACGTGCCTTATAAATATGTATCGGTAAGATTATTGCAAGAATCTCATGTGACCGAATACGTTTAGGGCGGCAATGAAAATAAGGAATTTGAGTAAACGCCAGTGGGTTATCACGTCTATCGTGGCCTTGGTGCTGATTGCTGCGTTGGGTGCGTATTTCCTCCTGCTACGAGGATCTGCGACGGTCATCCCGACTAGCGACTACCAGGTGCTCAAGCCTAAAGAATTTTCCAGTCGCGTAGCCGTCAATGGCTCGGTTGCGCCGGTGAAAACCGCAAACCTGTACACGCACCTCACCGGCCCGGTGAGTGCTCTTGACGTGCGCGTGGGTGACCATGTGAATCAGGACCAGTTGGTGGCGCAGATTGATGTGTCCAGCAACCAGCGCGAGTTGAACAAGCAGCTGGCAGAGCAGAACAGTGGCGCTGTGAACACGCGAAACCAGATCGAGCAGGCGCAGAACCAGTACAACCAGTACAAAGATGCGCTTGACCAGGGGCTTAACTCGCAGATCAATCAGGCTGAGGCTGCGCTGCGCAATGCCGATGGGCAGTTTAACGACGCGGTGATCAACTTCCAGATTAAGGATCATGACCGTGCGACCGGCCGTGACCCAATGATCAGGGACCAGGCCAACGCTGTGAACGCGGCACGCACCCAGGCGCTGACGGCCTCCATCAATGCCGTTCGCGCTGGTGTTGACCTCCTCTACGCCGCTGGAAACGGTGCCGCCGCCGCAGGTGGAGGTGCCGGAGGAGCCGGCGGCCAGGCAGGCGGTGCCAACGGTGATCAAGGCCAGGGTCAGCAGGGCGGCGGCATCGCTGGACTCCCGGGTCAGGGGCATTGCCAATGGCATTCTCAACGGTGCCGATGCCATCAATAATCTGGACAGTGCGAACCGTCAGCTGCGCGAAGCTGAGGCAACCTACTTGGATAACTTGGCCAAGGTGGATCAGGAAGTGGCTGCTGCTCAGCGTAATGTGGCGGGTACTTTTGCCGCCAAACGCGAGGCCGCTACTGGCCTGGAATCGGCAAAACTTGCCGCTGACCAGCAGCTGAGCACCTACAACCAGGGCGTGCAACAGGCCATCCGTGCCGCTGAGGCCGGGCAATTGGTGTCTGAGCAGGCCAACAGCCAGCTGCGCTACGACATTTCCTCCTCGAAATCCGCGCGCCCTTCTCCGGCGTGGTGACCAACGTGGCTGCTGAACAGGGCAAAGCCGCCAACGGCGCATTGCTTGCTGTGGGCGATGACTCCAAGCTGCTGGTGCGTGCCGACGTCAAGGAAGTTGACGTTTCCAAAATCACTCCCGGTCTCCCGGTGACCTTCACCACCGTGGGTACGGGTGCGAAGGAATTCCACGGCCGCGTCACCTCTGTGTCGTCCGTCAGCGGCAGCTCACAGGAGCCGAGCGGTGGTGCCCAAGGAGGCGGCGGTGGTGCCTCCGCAGCAGCCGGTGCAGGTGGAGCTGGCGGTGGCGGCGCATCCGGCTCGGGTACCCAGAAAGTCACCTTCCCCATTGAAATCGAGGTGACGGGCGAGCGCCAGGGCCTGCTCATCGGCGGTACTGCAAAAGCCCAGGTGATCACCGAAAAGAAGGCCAATGTTCTGACGGTGCCTCGTGACGCCGTGTTCACCAACGACAAAGGTGAGCAATGCGTGCTCGTTGTCGCTGAAGACTCTGGTCTGAAAGTGGTGGCGGAACGTAAGGTAAAGGTCGGCTCGGCCAATGACGTGGATACCATCATCTCCGGAGGTGACCTCAAGAGTGGCGACACCGTACTGAGCAACCCCGACAGCTACCGTAGCTTGGTAGGGCAGCAGGTGAAGCTGGATGGGTAACCACACACAGAATTTTCCCAAGGTCGTCAGCGGGCAGGACGCGCAGGACATGCACGGCTTGCAGCCAGAACCCCACCGCCTTATTGAAATGCGCAATATTGTCAAAAGCTTCAACATTGGCGATCAAGGCGAACTCACCATCATCCACGGCTGCGACTTTGACGTGGACCGCGGCGAATTCGTCTCCGTGGTTGGTGCCTCCGGCTCCGGCAAGTCCACGTTGATGAACATCATCGGTCTGCTGGACCGCCCCACCGAAGGAACCTACTTTTTCGACGGCGTGGACATGCTGGACTCCAATGACGATCAGCTCGCGCGCTACCGCAGCAAAAACATCGGTTTTGTGTTCCAGAACTTCAACTTGATCGCCAGGATCAACGCCATCAAAAACGTGGAAATCCCCATGATCTACGCGGGTTACTCAGCCAAGGAACGCTACGAACGCGCCACCGAGCTGCTGGAACTTGTGGGCATGAAAGACCGCATGAAGCATCAGCCCAATGAGCTGTCTGGTGGTCAGAAGCAGCGCGTGGCCATTGCCCGAGCCTTGGCCAACAACCCTGAAGTGCTGCTTGCCGACGAACCCACCGGCGCCCTGGATTCCAGCACCGGGCGGCTCGTCATGGATCTTTTTCACCAGCTCAACCAGAACAAGGCAAAACAATCGTGTTCATTACCCACAACGCCGAATTGGCGGAGGAAACAACACGTATTGTCACCATGGTGGATGGCGTATTCGCATGAGCCTCGCAGAATCCATAAAACTCGCCCTGACCAGCCTGCGCTCCAACAAAATGCGTGCGCTGTTGACGTTGCTGGGCGTGATCATCGGTATCTCCTCGGTGATCGCGATTGTGACTCTGGGTAATGCCCTGCAGGCCCAGACGTTGCAGAATCTTGCGGATGCCGGGATCAACGACCTCACCGCACAGGTGAAATCTCGAACCACCAACGAGGAGGAAGAGGACGAGAACAGTTACGGCACGTCTCCGGTGGAGGTTGACCAGAGTAGCAAAATCAGTGCCGACATGGTCAGCGATCTGAAGAGACGCTTCCCTGGACAAATTACTGGTGTGGGCATTGGCAGTGCAGCACAATATCAGGGGACTATCTCTACTCCCGCTCAGGTGGGTACCAAAAACATCACTCTCAACGCGGTGAACACGGACTTCATCACCATGAAGAAATTGAAGCCAGCAGTGGGCGACTCCTTACCGAGGAAGACATTGAGGGTGACCGTCAGGTCACCGTTATTTCCCCGAAGGCCGTACAACAGCTCTTCCACGGAAATAACAACGCTGCCTTGGGAGCTGAGGTGGACTTCACCAACACCGACGGCCGCAACACCTCGTTTGTTGTCGTAGGCGTCTACGAGGAAACGGCATCAAAAGGGGGACTGGTTAATTTCGGCGATGAGTCTATAATGTACGTTCCTTGGCCCTCAGAATCACGCTTCGCTAACGCTGACGGCGCGTGGGATTCCGTCGGTGTCCGCCCCGCTCCTGGCACTGACGATGGCCAAGTCAAACAAAAAGTGCAGGAATTCTTTGACCAGCAGTACGAAAACGACGTCTACTACCGGGTCGCAATGAAGGATGCGAAGAAAGAACTTGCAAACTTCAACCAGCAACTATCTACGGTCAGCATGTTCGTCTCTGCTATCGGCGGCATCTCCCTGTTGGTCGGTGGCATCGGCGTCATGAACATCATGCTGGTGACCGTTACCGAACGTACTCGCGAAATCGGCGTCCGCAAAGCTCTCGGCGCGACACGCAACGCCATCCGCATCCAATTCGTGGTGGAGGCCATGATTGTTGGTTTGCTCGGCGGCATCATCGGCGTGATCCTCGGCGGCGCTATAGGCATGATTGGTTCCGCCATGATGGGTGCTTTTGTCTACCCACCGATCTCTGGTGTGCTCATCGCGTTGTTCTTCTCCCTGGGAATTGGCCTGTTCTTCGGCTATTATCCTGCGAACAAAGCTGCCAAACTCAACCCAATTGACGCACTGCGGTACGAGTAGCTGCGGTTATCGCTTATCGACGGCCGCGCAACCGCCGTCGAGCATCCGGGTCACCGTCGCCGGGCTACCGCTCAGGTGCATCGCGGAAACCTTCATGGAAGGCCCACCAGTTGACCTCCTCATTGTCGCTGATGTGCCATTTTCCGTAGCTTGGATCGTATTCATTTATGCTGGTAAAACTGTAGTGTCCGCCTTCATTGGTGACGCCAAAGAACAAGGCAGTCCATGCGGTAAATTTCCTATCACCAAGCTCAATCATGCTCTTCTGCCACTCCTCTACAACACGCATCATTTCCTGTCCGTGCTCGTCGGGGAGCCACTTTCCTTGAAAACGTTGCCCGTCAGCGACAATGAACGGGCACACAACTGCACCGGTGAGAGCGCCTTCGGAGGAGACAACCTGATTGAAGATGACGGCGGCCCTCGTCCAGTTCTGCGCAACAGAATGTGCAGACTGGGTAATCACTCCCGCCAGCTTCATCAGGAACTCTGTTTCAACATCTAACGGATCTACCTTCTTCTTGAACATTGCTACTTTCCATCTTTCCGGCTCTATACCTGTGCTTACATCAGTATGGGCCAGTAGGTGGAAAATTTTCCATTCAAAAAGTCGTTGTGAGAGAAATGTTGCATTATTGCCCGTAGATGTAACCTTTGGGCTGCTGGGTGCATCAAGGCTGCGTATAGAGATCTATAGAAAAACAAGCTCGTCACCGATTTCACCGTAAGTGATAGTGTTTCCGCTGGTCTGCGGAGTGGCGATATTGCAGATGCCGATCTAGTCTTTGGCTGCCAATAAACTTGCTGCGCACTCAATTTATCAGCCTACCTGCTTTTACGTCATGCGTATATTGTGGGGATGCTTCTAGTATTCGTGCCAAATTCAACTAAAATTTGTGCATGCTGCCTGGGTGAAAATAAAAAAGCCAGTCGGGAGTTGTTTTTGTTGGGGTTCGCACAATGGATAGCACCAAGCGTTTGTAATAAACACAACGCTTGGTGCCAGCTCAAAGCGGTCCGATTCCGTCAATAGACCTGTTTTGAATCCGCTATATCGCGGTATTTGGTTTCCAACATGCTTTGTATGCTGAATAGCACCCATTAGCGTTTCCATCCGCTATATCGCGGTACTTGGTTTCCAACCCTGGCATCAATTGTAGGGCGAAAACTGTCCATCAACTGTTTCCATCCGCTATATCGCGGTACTTGGTTTCAACTGCGGTGAAAATCTGGACGGAATGTCCTTAATGGAAAGGTTTCCATCCGCTATATCGCGGTACTTGGTTTCCAACATACGCCAGCTCACAGTCAGCTCGGCCATTTGTCGGTTTCCATCCGCTATATCGCGGTACTTGGTTTCCAACCCTACCAGAAAAACACCCCTCTGACCAGCGGCGGAGGAAACGGTTTACACACCCCCGTCGAATAGATCACATTCCCACATTTGCTTCCCTTAAATCACGATAAAAACACCAGGTCAACCCACTACACGCCAAACGCCGGTATCGAGGTTTTCTCAAGCCGGTTTTGCACCCCACGCGTTAACCCCTGTTCAAAACCGATCTGAACTGGGGCGATAGCGCTGATGAGGCGTGTCAACGTAGATAACCCACCGTAACACGCTTATCCAGCGATAATCGTGAGACACGCCTGGCTTATTGCATGATAGTTGGCTGTAAAACAATGATTGTCGGTATTGACGGTAAGTTCCGGCAAACTGCGGTTTTCGTGGTGATAGTCGTCTCCGATTTGTGTGCTGGAAAGGGTCAGCCACCAAGAGTGCTCCTGTGTCATGGTCCCTGAAACAGCAGTAATAGGGGTATAAAAACGCTTTGGGGGCTGGAGATCGTCTTTGAGGGTGCTGGTTGTTGTCAGGGTGTAGACGATGGCTATAGTAATGTCACTGTGTATCGAATCGTGGCGGAATATCTCTGTTAATGCGCCAAAAAAACACCGTGTTTTTGGACGTGAAAGACTGTATAGAGATGATAACGCCAGCTGATAGTGAAACCGAGTGGTGGTCGTAATGCGTGCTATGGCAATTAGTTTGAGGATACATCTGATATGCTGCAACTATTGCACTTCTGTAATATTATGTGCCTTCTTTGATTTTTTATTAATGCTAGTTAGTGGAAATAGTAAAGGCAATGTGCTTTGTTGTGATTGTGCTTCCATCGATCGCTCAGGCAATCTCACAGTCCATAACGTCGCAGCTAGGGGCGGTTCATAGTATGATGTCGTGGCGTCTTAAAGTTTCCAACGATCGGAAGTGACTAACACTATGGCGGCAATCGTCATCGTCGGTGCCCAATGGGGCGATGAAGGCAAAGGTAAGGCCACCGACATCCTGGGCGGCCAGGTCGACTATGTAGTAAAACCCTAATGGCGGCAACAATGCCGGGCACACGGTGGTCGTTGGTGGTGAAAAGTACGAGCTGAAGCTTCTACCTGCGGGGGTGCTATCGGAAAACGCTGTGCCGGTGTTGGGCAATGGCGTGGTGATCAACCTGGAAGCGCTGTTCGATGAGATCGACGGCCTGGAGTCCCGTGGTGCGGATGCGTCCCGCCTGCGTATTTCTGCCAACGCCCATGTTGTCGCGCCGTATCACCAGGTGTTGGACCGGGTGCAGGAGCGTTTTTTGGGTAAGCGCGCCATCGGCACAACAGGTCGTGGCATTGGCCCCGCCTATGCGGACAAGGTGTCTCGCGTGGGCATCCGCGTGCAGGACATTTTCGATGAGTCGATTCTGCGCCAGAAGGTCGAGTCCGCTCTGGACGTGAAAAACCAGATTCTGGTGAAGATGTACAACCGCAAGGCGATTGTCGCCGAGGAGATTGTGCAGTATTTCCTGAGCTATGCGGACAGGCTGCGCCCGATGGTCATCGAGAGCGAACTTGAGCTGAATAAGGCTCTTGACCAGGGCAAGCATGTGCTGATGGAGGGTGGCCAGGCCACCATGCTTGATGTGGATCATGGCACCTATCCGTTTGTCACGTCGTCGAACCCCACGGCGGGTGGTGCCTGCGTTGGTTCTGGCATTGGGCCGACGCGTGTCACGTCGTCGTTAGGCATCGTGAAGGCATATACCACTCGCGTGGGTGCCGGGCCGTTCCCCACGGAGTTGTTTGATAAGTGGGGTGAGTATTTGCAGACCACCGGCGGTGAGGTCGGTGTGAATACGGGCCGTAAGCGTCGTTGTGGCTGGTACGATTCGGTGATTGCCCGCTACGCGTCGCGTGTGAATGGTTTTACTGATTTGTTCTTAACCAAGCTGGATGTGCTGACCGGCATTGGCGAGATTCCGATCTGCGTGGCCTACGATGTTGACGGCGTTCGTCACGACGAGATGCCCATCACCCAGTCCGATTTCCACCATGCGGTGCCGATCTACGAGACGATGCCTGCCTGGGACGAGGACATTTCCGAGTGCACCACCTTCGACGAGCTTCCCCAGAAGGCGCAGGATTATGTTCGCCGCCTGAGGAACTGTCAGGCTGCCGTATTTCTACATTGGCGTTGGCCCGGGTCGTGACCAGACGATTGTTATTCACGATGTGATGGAGAGCTAAGAGCGATCGGGAGAAAAGTAGAAAAGACGTTCTGCATAGATTGCGCTTCCGCAAGTTTGGCAGGCAAGGTGGGTAGCCCGCTGAGTGCCGAAGTGACACGAAGACCGTCTTGTGTTGCTTCATGGAGCGCAGCGCAGACGGCTTCTAGGTCTTTTAGTGGAAGTTCGTCTGCATCATCAATAAGAAGCGCAAATCCTGCGCCTTGCGCGGAGAGTTCCTTCAGTAATTCAAGGTCAAGGGTTTCATTTACTACGTCGTAGTTGTGTGGCCAATGTCCGTTGCTAGTGAGCGTTGACACAAGTGAATCCCACAGCGTGTTCATGCTGCGGCCTGTTATGTGTGCGACGATCCACCTGCGTGTATGCGCTATGTGCGCAAATTGATTCATGAGAGTGCTTTTTCCAACGCCCTGTGGTCCGTAAAGCGCGAGTGGTTGGGCATCACAGCCCATGTCTTATCGCTGTAGTCCGTCGTCCCAAAGTTTGCAGGCGTCCATGCGTCCAGTCTAGCCCCACTCACCTTGGTATAGTCCCTGGATATGCGCCCCATTCTGCTTGATTGCGATACCGGTATTGATGATGCCGTCGCCCTGACGTACCTCGCATGCCTGCATCGTGAGGACACCATCAACCTCGCGGCGGTCACAACCACGGCGGGTAACACCACGGCGGCGCAGGCCGCGATGAACTCCAGGTTCGTGCTGGATCAGTGTTCGCTTGTCGACGTCCCGGTGGCCGCCGGTTGCACCGAACCCTTGGAGGTTCCATTGGTGACCACCCCAGAGACGCATGGCCCCCTAGGCGTGGGGTACGCGAAACACTCGGTTGATCTGCCGCCAGCTCAGCCGGGGGAGTGGATGCGCCTGTGGGATGAGGCTATCCGAGAGCATGAGGATCTGCACCTTATTGTGACTGGTCCGGCGACTAATCTGGCCACCTACATGCAACAACGTGACCAGCTGCCCAAGCACATCACGCTCATGGGCGGGGCATATCTGTACCCGGGCAACACGACCCCGACGGCGGAGTGGAATAGCTGGGTCGATCCGCACGCAGCTCAGGTTGCGTTTAAACATACGCCAACGCCGATCACGGTCTGTTCCCTAGAGGTCACAGAGCAAATGGTGATCACCCCGGATGATCTGCCGTTGTTGCCGGAGTTTCTGCACCCAATGTTGAGGTTCTATTTCGAGTTTCACCAGGCCCAGGGGGAGGGCTACCAGGCGCAGATCCACGACCTCCTGACCTGCATGGTTGCGCTGGATACGGTGCCTTACCAAGCAATCCCCGTCACGGTCGATGTGGAAACCACATCACAGCTTCTTCGTGGCACCACGGTCGCGGATTTTAAGAATCATTGGGGTCGCCCGCATAATGCGCGTTTGGTGAGGGATGCGGATGTTAAGGCTGCGAAGCGGGAGTTGGTGGGCGTCGTTAAGCAGTTGCTATGATGATGTGCTGTAGGTAAACCCCGAGGTGACATAGGGGTTTTATGTTGTGAGGTTGTGGTATGTCACTGAGTGCTGTTCAAAAGACCCTTGCTGGTGTGGGGGCGTTGTTTATCGCCGCGACGTGGGTGTTTGTGGTGGTGGCGAGGCCGACTGATTGGTCATCGGTGGGGGCGAGTTCGCAGGCGTTGATCACGCTGGGCGGGTATGTCACGGGGCGGTGCTGCTGTTGGTGGCTACTGTTCCGGCGTTGCCCGCGCGGCTGGTGTCGATGATCCCGGTGGCGCTGGTGCTGAATATCGTAGTGGGCCAGATTATTGGTTCGGTGGGTATTCCGCTGTACCTGGATTCGACGGGAACGGTGCTGGTGGCGGCGTTGGCGGGTCCGTGGGCGGGCATAGCCACGGGCGTGTTGAGTTCGCTGGTGTGGAGTGCTTTTAACCCCTCGGTGTTGCCTTTTGCTGCAACGAGCGCAGCCGTCGGAGGGCTTGCGGGTGTCGCTATCAAAGCACGGCGCGTTGAAGAATATAGCAACTGTGCTTCTCTCTGGTGCTGTGATTGGCATTGTTGTCGGCATGCTCGCGGCCCCGGTTGCTGCGTTTGTGCAGGCGGCACGGCTGGCGTGGGCACAGGGGCGGTGGTGTCGCTGCTGCGTGAGATGGGTCATTCGTTGCTGCAATCGGTGACGCTGCAATCGTTTATTTCGGATCCGTTGGATAAGGCGCTGGTGATGCTGCTGGTCTGGCTGGTGCTCAAGTCCCTGCCCAAGCGAACACTCGCCGCATTCCGATGAACCCTCTGACCATTCTTTCCTTCGCCGCCAGCGCGTGGATTCTCATCTTGGGCGTGAATAACCCCTGGTTGTCTGCGTTTTTCTTGGTTGCGGCGTTGCTGTGGCGTCGCGTGCTGGTGCCCACCGCGCTGCTTGTCTTGCCGATGGCGCTCTCGCTGGCAGTGATCCACATTCCATTTGGGCACGCGCATCTCGCCGCCGAATTGGCGTTGCGCTGCGCCGCCTTGGTTGCCGTTGCGTTGGCCGCTTTCAGTACTTTTACTGTTGCCGACCTGGCGAAAGCCCTGCAAACCACCCGCGCCCCCGCGAACCTCAGCTACATTCTTAGTTCCGCTCTGCGTATTCTCCCGGAAGGGCGCGCCACGTTTGAGAAGGTTCGATATGCGCAGCATCTTGCGTATCGACGCCCCGTGAACCCCCTGCTCTCCACCGCCCGCGCGCTCCTGCCCACCATCACGCATCTGTTGGATGCGGGGAGCGCAGCGCGCGCCTGACCTGGAGGTTTTGGGCGTGGGGCTGCCGGGGCGTCGTACTGTGCTGCGCCCTGTTCCCGATAGCGCGACACACAAAGCTCTGCGCATTATTGTTCCTGCAGCAGCCATAGCGATGGTGATTGCGCTGTGGATGTGATGTTCCTGCGGGACACCGTGATTGAGAATATCGCCTTTGGCCTGGAGCAACGTGGCGTAGAGCGCGGTGAGATGCAGCGCCGCTGCCTGGATATTGCGGATAAACTGGGGCTTTCTGACCTGCTGGAACGCAACCCTCGGGAATTGTCTACAGGGCAGACCAAACGCCTTACACTTGCGATGCTGCTGGTGGTGGAGCCGCCGCACCTGGTGCTTGACGAGCCTTACGAAGGGCTTGACCGGGAATCAACTGCCCAGCTCAGGGCTCTGTTGGGTACCTTGCCGCACGTCACCGTGCGAGAAGAAGTAATAGAACCATGCACCAACCTGCCGGATGCCATCGAACCGGGGGAAACCCTTAATCTTGGGGAAATTGTGGGGGAGCGCACCCAGCCGCAGCCCTGGTGGAAGTTTCATCAAAAAGCAACGCCACAGTTTTCGTGTCGGGCCGATACGCCTTGCCCCGCGCAAGGGTGGGGTGCTGTGGTTGCGGGGCGCTAACGGGAGCGGCAAAACAACGCTTCTTCGGGGCGTCGAAAAGCATCATGAGGCGGCTTTTGCTCTGCATAACGCGGCGGACCAGGTGATTCATTCCACGGTAAGGCAGTGGTGGCCGGATGCACCAAACAACCCCGACACGCACCCCCTTGACCTCACAAGGTCGCAACTGAAGCTCACCCAACTTGGTGCGATCTTTGCCTATGACCGACCCGTTGATTCTCCTTGATGAGCCCGATACCGCCCTGAACAGCGCCGATCGCGAACGCTTCCACTGGATGCTTGCTGCCGAACTCGCGCGCGGCAAAGCCGTGATCCTGACAAGCCACGATGAAAAATTTGTTGACACCATCGCGCATTACGCAAACATACTGCATGTAGCGCTATGAGTGAATATACTTGCGACAGACCGACACCCACAGTCAAACCGCCTGAAGGAGTCAGAGCATCGTGTTCACGCCGAATAGAATTGGCACCCCACTCAGCCCAAGCGCAACCACAGTGATGCTTCTCGGATCAGGTGAACTCGGTAAAAGAAATGGCCATTGCCTTCCAAACGTCTCGGCGTGGAAGTACACGCGGTGGATAGCTACGAAAATGCGCCCGCACACCAGTTGCGCACGCGCATTACGTGATCGACATGACCAACCCCGACGAACTGCGGCGACTCATTGCCGAGGTCAAACCGCAGTTCATCGTCCCCGAAATCGAGGCGGTGGACACCAATGTGCTCGACGACTGTGAAGCCCACGGCGTTACCGTCATCCCCACCGCACGCGCCACACAATTGACCATGAACCGCGAAGGAATCCGGCGCCTCGCCGCAGAAGAACTCGGACTCCCGACCTCTGCATACTCCTTCGCCTCCAACCCCCTCGAATTCAAACAAGCCGTCGCCGCCATGGGCTTCCCCTGTGTGGTCAAACCCGTGATGAGTTCCTCCGGCAAAGGCCAGTCCATTGTCCGCGATGACGATGATATTGCTGCAGCCTGGGATTACGCCCAATCCGGCGGGCGTGTCGAGGGCGGTCGCGTTATTGTTGAACGATTCGTAGACTTCGACTACGAAATCACCCTCCTCACCGTCCGCTCCATTGACCCCCGCTCCGGTAAAACCGCCACCTGGTTCTGCGAACCCATCGGGCACCTCCAACGCGACGGCGACTACGTGGAATCCTGGCAGCCCATACCCATGCCCAGCATTGCCTTGGAAAATGCCCGCTCCGTCGCCGCCCGCATCACCAACGCCCTCGGGGGGCACGGACTCTTCGGCGTGGAGCTGTTCGTCTCCGGTGACGACGTCTACTTCTCCGAAGTCTCGCCCCGCCCCCACGATACTGGCCTGGTCACTCTGGCCACCCAGCGCTTCTCCGAATTCGAGCTCCACGCCCGCGCCATCCTCGGTCTGCCTATCGACGTCACGCTCACCTCACCCGGTGCGTCTGCCGTCATCTACGGTGGTATCGATGCCGCTGGGGTCACGTTCGACGGTGTGGCCGAGGCCCTCGCCGTTGAAGAAGCCGACATCCGGCTCTTTGGAAAACCCGTCTCTTACCCAACACGCCGCATGGGCGTCGCCCTCGCCACCGCAGAAGACGCAGAAACGGCACGAGACCGCGCACAACGCGCGGCCTCCGCAATCACAGTGTTCTAGATAGCTAGTGGCTACTGTGATTTCTTCAGCATGGGCAGGTGCGGAACACCCTCAATGGTGAACTCCTCACCTACCGCCTCAAACCCAAAACCCTCATAAAAATCGCGCTGCTTGGTCTGCGCCTCTAAAAACACATCCAGGCCGGGGAACTGCTCATCCGCTAGGCGCATGGTTTGGCGCATCAGCTCTTCGCCAATGCCCTGGTGGCGGTGATTCTCGGCCACACACACGCGACCAATCTGAACCATGTCCTTGCCCTCGATAACGCATGGGTATACACGTGCGGTGGCGATCAAATTCTTATCCGCATCCCAATTCAACACGTGGAATGTGGTGTCCAGCGCATCGGCATCGTCAATCTCTGCGTAAGGGGTCTTCTGCTCATGGACAAAAATATCAACACGTAACTTATACAACTTATGCACCTCAAGCGCGCTCAATTGCGCGAGGTGAGAAACAGCAAAATAAATGGGCATGGCCCACAGTCTAGACTCAAAACACCACTATGAGGCGCCATGGCAAACCCGGCATGGCGCAAATCGTGGCGTGTTTGTAGTGTTCAGAAGTGCGGGCAGGAAGGCTTCCGAACTGCAGCAACTCGCCTAACCACACCACAATGCAACAATGAACTTTGATAACAGCCTTACCAGCACGCTATTCGGGGCGGCGTTGTGAACTTTCCGGGACGAAAAAAGTGTGCTGGAAATTGCGGCATTTCCCACAGGGCGACGTTGCTCACAATAGGTGGTTGGTGTGGGATGGGTGCTGTGGGCGTGTTGCGAAAGGCGAAGACTGCACGCCACACGCCACCTCAACCTAATCCTCGTTTTTGTGGTGGGCGTGGGTGACCATGTCGTTCCACTCGACGATCTTCTTGCGTTCGCGTCCTTCGGCCTCGCCAAGTGCGCGTTCAGCAGCATCGAGCTTATGCCAGCCGCCCCAGGTTGTGTAGGCAATATTTTTGTCGGTCAAGAATTGGATCACGGCGTCTTCCTCGGGCTTGGCGGCCGGGGTGAGAGTACCGTTTTTCCAGTCAGCGAGGAGCATTTCGGTGGTTTCCTTGGCATCACCCTTGGTGTTGCCAATGAGCCCGACCGGTCCGCGTTTGACCCAGCCCGTGGTGTAAAGCCCGGGGATGATGGTGCCGTCCTCGTCAAGTACGTGTCCGCCATCGTTGGGGATAACTGCGCGCTCAGCGTCGAAGGGAACGCCCCCAACGGCGTCGGAGCGGTAGCCCACAGCGCGGTACACGGCTTGGACAGGCCAATCCGTGTACTGTCCGGTGCCGCGCACGCCCCCGTTTCCGTCGAGTTCGGTGCGTTCGGTTCGTATTCCCACCACATGGCCGTCTTCGCCGAGGATTTCCACAGGGGATTCGAAGAAGTGGATGTAGAGCTTGTGGGGTGCGCCTTTGGGGTCGCGGATGGCGTACTGTTCGAGCACGTTGCACACCAGGTCTTGCGTTTTGGAGGAGCGTCGTGCTTGTTCGGAAGCATCGTCGTAGATGATATCTTCGGGGTTGACGATCACTTCGATGGTGGGGGAGTGGTCAAGTTCCTTGAGCTCCAGTGGCGTGAATTTCGCCTGGGCTGGGCCGCGCCGACCAAACACATGCACTTCCTTAGCCTTGTTGTTTTTGAGGCTTTGGTACACGTTGTCGGGGATTTCGGTGACGTGGAGTTCGTCGCCGGTTTTGGCGAGGATGCGGGCCACGTCAAGGCCAACGTTGCCGACTCCCACAACGGCCACGGACTCGGCGGACAAATCCCAGAGCGCTCGAAGTCAGGGTTGCCGTCGTAAAATCCCACGAATTCCCCTGCGCCGAAGGAGCCTTCGAGGTCCGCGCCGGGAATGTCTAGGTTGCGGTCGCCGGTGGCACCGGTGGAGAAGATGATGGCGTCGTAGTATTCGCGGAGTTCGTCGACGGTGACCTCGTTGCCGATGTCAATGTTGCCAAGGAGTCGCAGTTCCGGTTTGTCCAGCACTTTGTGCAGGGATGTGACAATGCCTTTGATGCGGGGATGGTCGGGTGCCACGCCGTAGCGGATAAGTCCGAAGGGGGCGGGCATGCGCTCATAAAGGTCAATGAGGACGTCTGTGTCGGACTTCATAAGCAGGTCAGAGGCGTAAATGCCGGCGGGACCAGCTCCAATGACTGCTACGCGCAGGGGGCGGGACATGCTGTTCTGTTTTCCTTGCGTCTCGGGGGGATTTTTGTCCATTATCTTACTTGGTTCGGTTAAGACAGTATGTGGGGGTGCGGTACTGTCACCAGATCGACACAATAGGTACACTTATGCGGTGAATCACAGCCTATAAAAATAGCGGTATAGAAAGGACTTCCGTGACTGGCAATGCTCGTTCCGTCCTAGTGACCACCATTGGTCGCAACTTTGATGATATTGATATTTCTGCCCTTGCAACCTCATTGGGCTGTGTGCCCCGCGACCTTGTCACTGATTCTTTAGTGCTGGAGGATGTTGTTGCCGCTGATCCCCTAGCTGGCGATTCGCCGGTGTTGCTGCGCGGCATTGGCAATATCGATTTTGACGCCAGGGCTGCATCGGCGCTGGGCATTCCTCTTTTGTTGCTTATCGACGCCCCGGGTCCCCATGTTGATGTGACGTTGCAGGAAGCATCAGCGTTAGGCGCAGTGGTGGCTGCTGCGGTGACTGCTGCTGAAGCCGCGGACGTCGATAAGGTGAAGGCCGCGTTGCAGGTGGACGTTGAACCTGTGATGAGCGCGGTGGTGTTTGAAACGTGGTTGCTGAAGAAGGCGAAGGGCTACAACTCGCATATTGTCCTGCCTGAAGGTGACGATGACCGTATTCTGCAGGCGGCTGATGAGCTGTTGAAGCGGGACATTTGTCGCTTGACCATTTTGGGCGATCCAGAGGCGATTCGGGCACGGGCGGCGGAGCTCGGGTTGGATTTGTCTAAGGCCACGTTGTCGAATCCGCTGACGGATCCGCGTGCCGAGGAATTCGCCGAAAAGTTCACGGAGCTGCGTAAATCCAAGGGAATGACCTTGGACGAGGCTCGTGAAACCATGAAGGACATTTCGTACTACGCGACAATGATGATCCACCTCGGGCTGGCTGATGGCATGGTGTCCGGCGCGGCACACACCACCGCGCACACGATTAAGCCGGCGTTCCAGATCATCAAGACTGTGCCCGGCGCGTCCGTGGTGTCATCCATTTTCTTGATGGTGCTGCGTGGTCGTTTGTGGGCGTTTGGCGACTGTGCGGTGAATCCGAACCCCACAGCGGAGCAGCTGGGTGAGATTGCGGTGGTCTCGGCAAAGACTGCCTCGCAGTTCGGTATCGATCCTCGGGTGGCTATCCTCTCGTATTCGACGGGAACGTCCGGTTTTGGTCCTGATGTGGATCGTGCGGCGGCTGCCCTGGAGATGGCAAAGAAGCTGGACCCGAAGCTGCATGTGGATGGTCCTTTGCAGTTCGATGCGGCCGTGGACCCCGTGGTGGCGGCGAAGAAAATGCCCGAATCCACGGTGGCGGGGCAGGCAAACGTGTTTATTTTCCCTGATTTGGATGCCGGCAACATTGGTTACAAGACGGCGCAACGTACGGGCCACGCCCTGGCTGTAGGACCAATTTTGCAGGGCTTGAATAAGCCGGTGAATGATTTGTCGCGTGGCGCAACGGTGGCGGATATTGTCAATACCGTGGCTATCACCGCTATTCAGGCAGGAGACAAATAAATGAATACCGTTGAACCTCAGGTGCAGGCACCTGAGAATCTTGCGTTGGTGCTGAACTCCGGGTCGTCGTCGATTAAATTCCAACTGGTTGACCCGAAAAAACACGCAACCGATGAGCCATTTGCGTCTGGTTTGGTGGAGCAAATCGGCGAGAAACAGGGCACAGTGACCCTGAAGTTCGGTGGCGAAAAATACACCACCTCAGCGCCGATCCCGGATCATTCTGCTGGCCTGGATATGGCATTTGCTCTGATGGGCGAGCATGGTTGCGGTCTGGAGGACGTGCACATCTCTGCCGTGGGGCACCGCGTGGTGCATGGTGGTGTTTTGTTCTCCCAGCCGGTGATCATCACCGATGAGGTGCTGGGCATGGTGCGGGACCTGATTCCGCTGGCACCACTGCATAATCCGGCGAATATTGACGGCATTGAGGTGGCTCGCAATCTGCTTTCCGACGTCCCCCACGTCGCGGTGTTTGACACCGGCTTTTTCAGCACTGTCCCTCCCGCAGCAGCGGTGTATGCGATCAACGCTGAGGTAGCGGCGGAGCATGGCGTGCGCAGGTACGGGTTCCACGGCACCAGCCATGAATACGTGTCCCAGCACATTCCGGAACTGCTGGGCAAACCCGCCGATGAGGTGAACCAGATCACGCTGCACCTGGGTAATGGTGCGTCGGCGTCGGCGATTCGCGGTGGCATGGCCGTGGACACGTCGATGGGTATGACCCCGTTGGCTGGTTTGGTCATGGGTACCCGCTCAGGGGACGTGGATCCGGGCATTATTTTCCACCTGCATCGTTCCGCTGGAATGAGCATTGATGAGATTGATCAACTGCTTAACCGTTCTTCCGGTGTGAAGGGCATTTCCGGTGTGAATGACTTCCGCGAACTGGACCAGCTCATTGAGCAGGGCGACCAGGACGCGTGGTTGGCCTACAACATTTACATCCACCAGCTGCGTCGATACATCGGAAGCTATATGGTGGCATTGGGCCGGGTGGATGCGATTACCTTCACCGCTGGTGTAGGCGAGAACGCGCCGAATGTGCGTGCCGACGCCTTGGCTAACCTGGAGGAACTGGGCATCAAGATTGACCCAGAGCGCAACAGCCTCCCCAACAATGGTGCCCGCGAAATTTCCACTGATGACTCCAAGATCAAGGTGTTTGTGGTGCCCACCAATGAGGAGCTTGCCATCGCCCGCTACGCCATGAAGCTGGCCGCCGAAGCCTAGAACCGTGTGGTCGGCCGCACCGCGTTGGCGATGTCCACCAGCGTGTAGCGGTGCCGGGCAAAGGGGGCCGACCTGGCTTGCTGGCGCAGTGCAGCAGCCAGTCCGGTGCGCAAGCCACGCTCCGTAAACGGCCACTCGAACAAGTCGTTGGAGCTGGCCGCAGAGTCCAAGTTGTGGCTGCCGAGCCAGTTCAGTGCGGCGCTCATCACGGCGATTTTTGATCTGTAGGAACCGTGGTTCGTTGGTGGGTATTTCTCGAGCGCCGCGCCGCCCGGCGCAGCCGGGCCTCTGTGAGGTCCTCTGGGGTGCCGGACACCAGCTGCAAAATCGTGGTCAGCTTTGCCATGCGGTGATGGCGCGACGGTTGGGGAACCTTATCCAGCGCGGCCACCGCCAACTCCACTTGACCCTCCGCCATGAGTTGTCTGGCCAGGCCAAACGCCGAGGACACGGTTGCTGGGTTGGTGGCCCACACCAGCCCGTATAGCACCATGGCCTGATAGCGCAGGGATTCAGGGTCGGTGCTAATCACCAGCTCGGCGGGGGTAGTGTCGATGTTGGCTGCGGCGCGGGTGGTCGCGGCGTCGAGAAGCGGTGCCTGTTCCAGGGCCGCCTGCTGCAGCAGCATTTCCGCAACAGCCGCCAAGGCCAGCTTCGGGGCGGCCTCCCCGGGAAGGATGTTGAGGACGTTGTTGAAGTGCTCCTGGGCGGCCTCGAAATCGTCGAGAAGCAGGTCCGTGACGCCCGAAAACCACTGGTAGCGCCAATCCTGGGTGAGCTTCGGGGCCAGCGACACCAGCCACGTGCGTGCCTCCGCCGTGAACCCTAAGTCCAGCAGCGCGCGCACCACCCCAAGGGGGATTTCCGTGCTGGAGGCGTATTCCTCTGCCTGCATCGCCTGCCGCATCGTCTCCAGGGCCTCACTCGGTTCGGCGTACGACGACCCCGACAGCAGCGCCGCGCCCACATCGTTGCGGTCAATCAGTGGCACTGGCAGCGCCGCCACAATTTCTGGGGAGGTGATTTTGACGCGGCGGTCAATGCCGTCAATGAGCTGGTCCGTGCGGAACACCAGATGCTTGGTGCCATAGGTGGTACGCTGCGGCGAAAACAATGAGTGCTGCGCCGGAAATTGTTTGCCGTCGCGGATGGCCAGGATTTCCCGCAGCACTCCGTACAGCTGGGTTTGCAGTTCGCTAATGTCCCGGAAACGTTGCTTCGGGTCTTCATGGGTGGCGCGCAGCAGAAGGCGATACAGCGACAAATACTGCCGGAACAGGGGTTCCTCACTGGGGGATGGCAGCCCGGGTGCGAACACGCCGTCGACAATCGGGAGGCGGCAGCACATAGCGGCCAAGGTACGGCCTACCGTGTAAATGTCCGATGCCACAGAGGGGCCTTCGGTGGCTACCTCAGGGGCCTGGAAACCTTTAGTGCCGTAAATGTAGCCAAAAGCGCCGATGCCGCTGACCGCACCCAAATCCAGAAGCTTCACCTGGTCCTCGGTGACCATAATATTGTCCGGTTTGAGGTCGTTGTACACCACCCCGCGGGAATGCAGGTACTCCAAGGCTGGCAGGATTTCCAGGATGTAGCCAATGGCAATGTCCACATCAAACACGTGACCTGGTTGTTCCTTGCGGCGGTCCTTCAGGGAAGGGCCACCCACATACTCCATGACAATGAAGCCACCGGGGACGCGAGGATCGTCAATGAAGTTGAAGATCTTAATAATCCCGGGGTGGGTAATGTCTGCCAGGAACTCCCGCTCGGCGTCCGCCACCACGTGGTCGCGGGCCTGCACGTCGTCCATCAAACCCTTGAGCACCACCCAGCGGCCGGACACGTTTCGGTCGTTGGCCAAGTAAATCCAGCCCATGCCGCCGTGTGCGATCACCCCGGCGATTTCATACTGGTCGGCCACCATGTCGCCGGGTTTCAGCTGCGGAGGATCATCCTCTTTCGACGGGTCGATCAAGGAACCCAGGGCGTTAATCGGCCGGATAAACGGCAACGTCACCATGCCGTCCGCGACGGTGCGGCCCTGGCGGTGCGCGCCGCGACGCTCCCGGAACGTGGTCAGCGCTTGTTCACGTGAACGGTTGCCGACGTCGCTGGTGTCCCTGATGGTTCCCAGATCATCCAGCAAGGCGAGAATGCCGGTGCTGTCTTCGTAATCGTCATCCTCAAACGGGTTGAAGGGGGCAGCCTCAGTGTGGCTCGGTGTGCAGCTCGTTCTCGGTGGTCACGGTGTGTCCTCGTGCTATTGTCCGGTCTTATTGTCCGTTTTCGTTCCGATAATCCAACGCTGGTGGCCCAGGGGTGTCCTGGTAGCGGGACAACCACTGGTTGTACAGCTTCCACCAGGTGCCGTCGTTGATGACGCGCTCAATGGTGGAATTGACCTGGCGTACCAGCCCATCCGTGTTGTGCTTCACCCCCGGCGTGGCCATAGCAATGCCGTAGGATTCCGTGGCAATCGCATCGCCTACAATAGAGGTGTATGGATCCTGAGCGGCAATGCCCGAGAGCACAGCGTCGTCGGACATGATCACATCTGCCTGATTCTGCTGTAAAGCCACCAAACAGTCCGCTGAGCTTCGCACCTTCATAATCGGTGATTCGGGGGCGAGTTTACGAGTGTGCTGGAGAGTCGTGGAGCCGTCCAGCACACAGACGGTTTTTCCGGGAAGATCGTCCACGCTCTCAATGCCCGAGCCAGTAAATGCCAAAAGGCGGGTCCGTGCTGAAAAATACGGGGTGGAAAAGGTCATCTGGTCTTGCCGCTTGCGGGTGATAGCCATGGACCGGATCACTATGTCCACCTGGTGTGATTCCAGGGCGTAGACGGCATCACCACTGTTGACAAACCGGAAGTCCACCTTGTTCGGGTCGCCGAATATGTCCTGGGCTATCTCCCTGGCCATATCCACCTCAAAGCCCGTCATCTTCCCGGTTGCGGGGTCGCGGAAGCTGAGCAGGTTCTGGGACTGGTCCACCCCCACCACAATGTGACCGCGCTCAATGATGTGCGGCACCCGTTCCTCGGGGTGCGGTCATCTGGGCGTAGTGACCCCCGGAGTCCGCTGGTCAGAACGTTTGTGGCGGGTTCGCTGCCAGGATCCTCCATGCGCGCGCCGTCGGGAAGCGGCAGTTTGCTGGACAGCGCCCAGGGTTGTTGGGCCTCATCCAGGGTGGCGGCGCACCCGGACAGGAGTATGGGGCTGAGCAGCCCGCAGATGCTCAGTGCGCCTGTCACAACGTGTATGCGTTTCACAGGTACTCCTGGAGTCGTGGTCGAATACCTAGCGCCACAGCGATCACAGCGAGCCATGAGAGGGTAAGAACAGCGGTGGAGACAAGGCGAGTAGGCACCAGCGCATCCACGATGTAGGTACGGAGGCCGCTGCGGGCGTCGGAAATCAGTGAGGCCATGCTGGAGTCAAATTCGGAAAACGCGTCGTCGCCGGGGCCTAGAGCCACCTTCATGGCATCTTCATAGTTGCCTACACGCTGCAGTTCCGCCAATTGTGAGTGATGGTCCTTCCACTTTTCAACGGCACCACGTGCGACCTCCGTGCTCTGCTGGTTAGCCTCCGAGGACGCGATAGACAAGGTGGAATAGCTGTCCAATTCCGATTCAATCCGGTGCATTGACCCGTTGAATGAGTTATTCCAACCTTCCAAATCCTGGCGGCGAATCAACGCCAGGGTTTCCTCGGTGCGCGCCTGCTGGGCGACAATACGCGAATTTGCTAAAGAACCAAGCGGCGCGGACGCCTCCTCAAACCCTTTCCTACCCGCATGCCAGGTCGCCCAGTTGGCCATAGACACCCACAGTAGCGCGGTCAGCATCAACGCGGTTGCGTACACAAAACCCTTATTAAAACGGCGGTTGGTGCGCAGCGTCAGCCAATACTGGCCTGCCCCGAGCAGTACCAACGCTGCCGCCAGGCCGGATAGGGGAATCCATTGTGGTTTGGTGAAGCGATCCTGTTGGTCTGTCACCGCCTGTGTTGTTAAAGAAAACAACTCTCCTGCTGCTGGCAGAATTTGTTCGCGCATCAAAGCCGATGCTTCCGCCAAATAGGCGGCTCCCACGGGGTTTCCGGAACGGTTAGTTGTTCGTGCAACTTCTACAAGTCCCGTATAAACGGGTAACTGTTGTTGAATTTGCGCAATTAGTGCTAACTCGCGGGTATTTACATCCGATACTCCGGCCGCTGTTTCAGTGGCCGCGAGAGTGGCTTTTTGAATGGCATCGTTGTACCGTGCGCGGCTACGGGATGATTCCTCTTCTGCCTGTGCGAAGCCGGTGGTAGCCATGGTGTCTGCCACGGACAGGGAGGTGTATAGGTTGTGTGCCGAATAGGACATCGGCTCGGTGTTGTTCAGTAGTTCCTGTAGGGCCACTTGGCGGTCGTTTGATGAGCTCGACATGGACCACCCTGCAGCAAGAATGGCCACAGCAATGATTGCGGACATGGCGGTCATGAGGCCGGGGGAGGTGCTGAGGAAGCTCACCGTTTTCTGCACCGCCTGGATAGGCTGCCCAAACGATTCTTGGATGAGTGCGATCACGGGGTGCCGGGTGCGCTGTTCCGAGGTGCCCACACTGTCAAGCCAGTGGTCCTGCGTCTCAAGCGTCTCTGGTGGTCCGGCGACGGTCATTGTCTCAGGATAACCCTAAAGCTGTCCGAAACACGGAGATTTCCCGATTTCCCGTAATTATCAGTGAGCATTTATGCCTATGTTGTACCGATGCGTCAAATGCACATAAAATTTGCTATTTGCTTTCATGTAGCCATTATGTAGATGTTGTGCAACACTGGTCTGCATGATCAAAGTCAATGGACTGTCGAAACACTACGGCTCCGTCCGTGCCGTGGACGACCTGACTTTCAGCGTTTCACCAGGTGTTGTCACCGGGTTCCTGGGCCCCAACGGTGCTGGTAAATCCACCACCATGCGCATGATAGTCGGGTTGGACCGCCCGACAGCGGGCACCGCTCTTATTGATGGGAAGCGGTATTCGGAGCTGAAACACCCTATCCGCGAAGTCGGTACGCTCCTTGACGCCAAAGCTGTGCACCCCAACCGTAGCGCCGCTAACCATCTGAAGTGGGTGGCGCAATCCAACGGCGTCCCCACCTCCCGGGTGGATGAAGTGCTGGACCTTGTGGGACTCACGCAAGTGGCGGGTAAAAAAGCCGGGGATTCTCGTTGGGCATGGGGCAGCGCCTGGGTCTTGCTACTGCACTGTTGGGTGACCCAAAAACCCTGATTCTTGACGAACCCGTCAACGGCCTGGACCCGGAAGGCATTCGGTGGGTGCGCACACTGCTGCAAAACCTCGCCGCAGAGGGGCGCACTGTGTCTGGTGAGTTCCCATCTGCTTTCTGAAATGTCACAGACCGCAGAGCAGCTGATTGTCATTGGTCGCGGGAAGCTGGTGTCCCACTCCTCCACCTATGACTTCATCAAACATTCTTCCACCTCCAGTGTGGTGGTGCGCACCACGCACTACGAGGAATTCGCCAATGCGCTTCAGGCTGAAGGCATTGCGTTCCAGCGCTCCCAGGACGAGGAAAAACGTCCCACCCTGGTCATTGAGGGCAGAACCACCGACGACATCGGTGCCCTCGCCTACTCGGTGGGCGTGCTCATCTCTGAATTGACCGAGCACAAAGCCTCCCTGGAGGACGCGTTCATGGAAATGACCAGTGATGCCGTGCAATACCAAGGAGGTAAATAATGCGCACTGCGCTGTCTGAGTGGACAAAACTACGCACTACCGCCTCCCTCTGGTGGACCACTGCGCTGTTCATTGTGTTTGGCGTGGGCTTCATCGGTGTGTTCGCCGTGTTGACCAAGAAAAACCAAGAAGCTGATGTGCCAGCTGTTATGGCAGCATCAGATGCTGCGAGTGGTATCCAGCAAATCGGATTGATCATCCTGATCATCCAGGCAATCATGGTGGTGACCAGCGAATACCGCTTCAACTTCATCGCCACCACCTTCCAAACCACCCCGAATCGTACCTACGTTGCCTTTATCAAATGGTTGGTCTATGCGGTATTCGCGGCGATACTAACCTTCCTGTGCTTGGTTGCGAGCCTTTCAATAGCCAAAGGCATCCTGCCTGACTCGCCCTTTAAACTCACTGATAACGACGTCGTCCGACTCATGTGGGCACTCCCGCTTGAGGCTGTGTTGGTAGTCACTTTCGCCATGGCTGTGGCATGGCTGGTGCGTCAAACCGCCGGCGCGGTTTCCATCGTGCTGATCTGGTACCTGGTTCTTGAAAGCCTACTCGTAATCGTGCCCAAGGTTGGCCCGAAAATCCACGGTTACATGCCGTTTGTGAACCTCAACGCCTTCTACACCAAAACCGATGTTCCAGACATCGCGTGGGGATACAACGGCAGCCTGCTTTACTTCATTGCTTGGGCGGTGGGACTCTTCGTGATTGGTGTGGTGCTGCTTAACCGGCGGGACGCATGAGGCTCAACGGAGGCACGTTAGCGGCATTCGCGCTGCTGGCGGCAGGTGGCCCCTTTGCCATCGACATGTACCTCCCGGCGTTTCCTGCTATCGCCGCCGACCTCAACACCACACCGTCTCTGGTGCAGCTGACCCTCTCGACGTTTATGGTCGGCATGGCGTTGGGACAACTTCTCGTTGGTGCGCTTTCCGACACCCGTCGCAGGCACCGCCTCCTCGTCATTGGTGCGGTGGTGTCCGTCGCGGCGTCGGCAAGCTGTGCCCTTACTACGCACATCAACCTGCTGATTGCCGCGCGGTTCATCCTTGGACTTGGCAGTGGTGCGTGTGTGGTGCTTGCGCGCGCCTGCGTCTCGGATTTGGCGCACGGCCGGAGCGCCGCCCGTGCGTTTTCGATCATGATGACCATCCAGGGGCTCGCGCCTGTCATTGCGCCCATCCTGGGTGGGTTGCTTGCGGAGCCCATCGGCGGCGTGGCCTATTCTGGGTGCTCACCGGGCTCGCTGCGCTGCAGCTCGCGGTCGCCGTGCTGGTTGTCCGCGAAACCTTGCCCGCAGAATCGCGGACATCAGGTGGGCTGAAGGCGTTCTTCGGCAACCTTGTTGCCGTACTTCGTAACCGCCGTTTCGTGGGCTACCTTCTGGCCTTTTCCTTCGGGTTCTGGCGGGCTGTTCGCCTACATCTCCGCCTCGCCTTTTATCATTCAAGGGCAACTCGGGCTCCCTCGTGGTGTACTCCGTGGTGTTCGCCCGCTTAACTCGCTGGGCATCGTCATTGGATCCATGATTAACGCGAGGATAGTCGGGCGCATGGAACCTCACGTGTTGCTACGCAATGCAACCTACGTACTTGCGGTGTCCGGGGTGGCACTATTGCTTGTGCCGCAGTCGGAATGGTTGGTGCTGCCGCTGTTGTTCATTGTGGCAAGCAGCCTCGGTTTCATCCTGGGCAACGCCACCGCGCTCGGCAATGGTGTGGTGCGGGAACGCTCCGGCACCGGGTCCGCCGTCATGGATTTGCGCAGTTCCTGGTGGGCGGCATGGTGAGCCCGCTCAGGGCTTGGGGTGGTAAACTCCATCATTGCGACGGCACTCGCATTACGGTGTGTGGAGCCATTGCTGTGGGCGGATGATGATGGGCCAGAAAATGAGAGTTTGGAGCCTGGTCCGAGCTGAGAAGTTGCCGCACAGCAGCGGCAGCAGTGCCTCGGTGTTCTGTTTTCATTTTCTCACGGCGCGTGGTGGTGAACGCCGAGGGAACGCACCGCCAGCGGGTCTCGCGCTTGACCACAACAAACATAAAGCTCAGCGGCAGGCATTGGTAATGGCCGTTCGTATCCCATGCCTGGACTGGAATCTGGTTATTTAATTCTAAATACCCGTTCAGTCGCCGCAAGACAATGCGTTTTAGGGTACCTAGCGCACGGCAATCGGGCTACGATGGCGTTCCCCAAATCACGTCTACAAAGCTGGGTTTGCTGGTCTGAGGGCTCGCATCATTATCAAGCAGCTGACGTGTAGAGCGTAGATTTCCAACGACAACCTTCGCCAGAATCAAAAGAAGGGAGTGTCCGTCAGACAGGACAAACAAGTACACGGATGCCATCTTTCCGGGTTTCGGCCCACAGTGCCTCAGTAAAAGAAAGAACGAACGCTTTGGTTGCAGCGTACACCGCCATATGAGGCATTGGCTGGAAAGCGGCAGCTGAAGCTATGTTGATGATCGTACCGCTCCGACGCTCACGCATCGCCGGCAAGTACCGCGCCGTCACACAGCAACGAGACAATTAAGCCGTACTTCTTGTTCAAGTCTGTCTGGATCATCATCGGCAACATCACGCTGAGTGCCAAATCCGGCGTTATTGACAAGCACATCAACCTCTAGGCCAGCATGGTTCGTTTCTTTCCATAAGCGCTCAGCTGCATCCGGCGCGGCAAGATCGCAGGGAAATACTGTTACTGTAACGCCATATTCTGTGCGTAGCTTTTGGCAAGGGTTTCGAGTTTGCTTTCGGTTCGCGCTACTAAAATGAGGTCGTGTTTCTGCGCGGCATAACGGTATGCACATTCCTCGCCAATACGCGATGATGCGCCCGTAATTAACGTGGCCATGACAGTCCTCCCTGTGAAAGTAATACCTTTAAATTTTCAGTATAGAAGTTTTCATATCAGGGTGCAGATATAGCATTGAGGCAGACAATTATGCTGTTGGCATAGCCTTACTGCAACGCCGACGTCAACCGCATCGCATTGTCCACGTAGCGCCGGATGAAACCGCGTTTGTTCCATTCTTCAAGGTGAGTTCGGTGGAAACGGACATGTACTCTTCAGCCAGGTCGTAGAGTGAATCAATCAGGTCGCCGCTGGCTACGAGCAGGGAGATTTCGTAGTTGAGGCCGAAGCTGCGCATGTCCATGTTGGAGGAGCCAACAACAGCGGCGGAAACTCCCAACGGGTCGGCAATCATGAACTTGCTATGCAGAACGTCGGGGGCGGGGTAGAGGAAGATGCGCAATCCGGCTTCGAGGAGTCCCTGGTAGTAGCTGGATTGGGCGTGGCCGACCATGAATTGGTCAGATTCTTCGCTGACCAGCAGATCGACACGCACACCACGGTAGCAAGCGGTGGTGACGGCTTCGAGCAGGGACTCGTCAGGAATGAAGTAGGGGCTGCACAGGATAAGCCGGTCCTTGGCGTGGTGCACCACGGAATTGAACAGGCGCAGGTTGGGTTCTGTGCTGTATCCGGGTCCAGATGGGATGAGCTGGAGGACGTTTTCTGGTGCAGGGGAGTTGGGCAGGCTGTCGGCGTCACCTATAAGGATTTCTTCGCTCTCCATGTACCAGTCCATGGCGAATACCATTTCCAGGGACGTGACTATCGGTCCGGTGAGCTCCACCATCACGTCAACCCAGTGCCTGCCTTTTTTGATGTTGGTGGACATGAGGTAGGAGGAGTCAATGAGGTTTTGTGACCCCATGAAGCCGACGCGGCCGTCGATAACCAGGAGTTTGCGGTGATTGCGCAGGTCGGGGCGTCGGAACCTCCACCGCCAGGGTTGCAGCGGCAACATGATGTGCCAGTCGACGCCGATGCTGGTGAGGCGTTTGCCTAACCCCCGGTAGCCGGGGTATTTCCAGGAGCCAACTTGGTCGAAAAGCAGGCGCACCTTCACGCCGCGTTGCACAGCGCGTTCCATGGCGCGAAATACCTCGTCGGTGGCGTTGTCCCAGGCCACAATATAGATTTCCATGTGTACATAGGATGTGGCCGAGTCGATGGCTTCGGCCATGCGAAGCAGCGATTCGGTGTAGTCGGCGAGTACCCCACGGCTTTCGCCGCTGACAGCGGGCATGGAGGTGAGGGTGCGGTTCAAGCGGATGATGGATAGCAGCTCGTCTGTGACGCGCGCGCCGGGCGGAATGTCAGGGGAAGTCGGCATGCACGTCTTTGATCATGGCGTTGGCTTCGCGTTGCACGCGGTGCCTGCGGGCGTTGATGTGTTTACTGCCCATGAGCAGGAACAACGGTAGTCCGACCACAGGAACCAACAGGATGGCCAGCAACCAGGCGCTGGAGGAGCTGGGGCGGCGGCCTTCCGGGACGATGCCAATTGCCAGAAGCTTGATGGAGTATTCGAGGATGAGGCCAGTGGTTTGCCACCATTCGATATGAATCATGGCGTGTCTTCCCCGCTGGCCTTGCTAGCCCCACTGGCATCCCCGCCGACCTCATAATCCACCACGACGGGTGCGTGATCCGAGGCGCCTTTGGTGGAGCGTTCCTCGACGTCAATGAACCCGCCAATCGGCGTCAGTAAAGGGGTGGCGAGCTGGAAGTCGATGCGCATGCCTTCGTTTTTGCCAAAGCGCCCGCTCTTGTAGTCCCAGTAGGTGTAGCCGCCCTCGGTAAATTGCCGTGTGGTTTCGCTAAGCCCAAGGTCAAGCAGGTCGTCGAAGGCTGCGCGTTCGGGCTCGGTCACGTGGGTTTTGCCTTCAAAAAACGCCATGTCCCACACGTCTTCATCGCGGGGCGCGATGTTGTAGTCGCCGAGGAACACGGCGGCACGTCTAGGCGAGTGGAGGCGTAATTACCCAGGGCGTAGAGCCAGCGGAGCTTGTAGTCGTAGTGACGGTCGGCTATTTCCCGACCGTTGGGTACGTACAGGCTCCAGATGTCCACGCCGCCACAGAGGGCACCGATGGCGCGGGCCTCCACGTCTTGGGGTGCGGCAGGGTCTTTGGCAAAGCCAGGTTGCCCGGGGAAGCTAGTGCGCACGTCGTCAATGCCCACCCGGGAGATAATAGCCACACCGTTCCACTGGTTCAGCCCGTAGTGGGCCACCTCGTAGCCGAGTGTTTCAAAGGCCAGGTAGGGGAACTGGGCGTCGGTGCATTTGGTTTCCTGCACGGCCAGCACGTCAACGTCGTGACGTTGGAGGAAATCCGTCATGCGGTCCACCCGAGTGCGTGCGGAGTTGACGTTCCAGTTCACAATGCGCATGTCATCCACCCTAGCGGCTTAGGGAACTCCTCGGGGGAACTCATCACTGCTGCCAAACGTTTCTTTAGTGTGAACACGTCCATGCCGCACCAGCCGCGTCCTTCCCGCTTGAAGCAGCTTTCGGTGTCGCTTTTCGACGCCCCGCGCCGCTACGGCACCATGGAACGCTACCGCGCCTTCACTCCCGGGCTTAACGCGGGTGCGCCGGACGTGAGCAATGCGCCAGTGGGTAGTCGCATCGCGGCATTGACTATCGACGCCGCGCTGTACAGTGCGCTGCTGATCAGTGCCCTCATCGCCATCACCGCTGCGACTGGCAACGCCTGGTGGTGGTTCCTGCTCTTCGGCGGCGTGGTACCCGCCTATCTCCTGCAATCTGCGTTGGACGCGGGCGGCGGGAGTATCGGTAAGCGCATGATGGGTCTGCGGGTGGTTGGCCCCGCTGAGGTCCCCGTGAGTTTCGGACAGGCCGCGCGCAGGAATTCCTGGCTGTTATTGCCGCTCATTCCTTTCGCGGGTCCGTTTATCACCGTGGGGGTCGCCGGTTGGTTTGCGGCCTCGGCCCGCACCGACGCGTTTGGCATGGGTCACGACCGCACGGCCCGCACGCGCGTTATCCAACGCGGTACTCGGCGTAGCGGTGGCGGTGGTGCTCCGCAAATCCCAGCTTCTTATACAGACTAATCCCCGCCACATTGGTGTCGACCACCTGCAGGTAGCTGTGGTCCGCGCCTTGTTGCTTTGCCCCAATGCAGCATGTGGATGCCCAGCTGGGTGCCCAGGCCGCGGCGTCGATACGCGGCATCAACCTCCACGGCGGAATAACCGAGCCAGGTGCGCCCATCGTCGGAGGTGGTGATGGTGCCCCGAGTGATGGCGACGGTGCGGCCATCACTGTCAATGAGTTGGCCGAAGCCCATGGTTCCGTCAATGCGGGTGCGCAGCAGATTGAGGGCGTGTTCGGGGAGCGCGGTGCCGCGGAAATGGTAAAGGTTCAGCCAATCCTTGGTGGGCTGGACGTCGAGACGGAACCGCACCTCAGGTGCCTCAGGGAGGTCGTTGAGGGTGCGTGTCATCACGCTGATCTCCGGGCCGTAGTGCCATGCCGGGCCTTGGCATAGGGTGCGCGCCGGGTTGCCGATGCGGTCCGGGATGAGGATGCGGACGGGGAGGTTGTGACGCTGGTAGAAGTCGAAGATCGCCTGGGTGGGCACTTCACTGAGGCCGGCCGAATGCCCAAGCGGTGCGGCGGAGTTGGAGCGTTCGGTGATGCCGTCGCCTGCACGGAGCAGCCATTGCCCCTCCCAGCGGTGATCAATGCCGGGAAATGCTTTGGCGGTCGCGGTTTCCACAGCGCGAATGTCGGAGTTGCGGACTCGCTGCGGAGGAATGACCTTGAGGATCTGGATGAGTTCGGCGGGATGGTGACCTCAGGGGTGCCGTCCTGCGGGCGTACCGTCAGCGGTTCGGTGGCCAGCACGTGGCCAATAATGTCCGATACTTTTCCCGGTTGGTCAGGCACGAATCGGCGAACCACCACGCGGTCGCCGATGCTGGGGGTGCTAATTTTCCGCATGGGGACCATCAGGAACGTCGTCGTGGCCAAAGGGGATCGGGGTCAACCCCAGGCATCCAGGTGCGGCCTGGTTCGGTCCAGCTGTTGGCTTTGATGGTTTTCTTTGCCATGCGCTTCCACCGCCCAGTAAGCACGTCGGTGTACAGGAACCCGTCGAGGTGCCCAACCTCATGTTGCAGGCAGCGGGCGAAGAAGCCGTAGCCCTCAATGGTGACGGGGTTGCCATGTTCGTCGGTGCCGGTGACCCGCGCCCAGTCAGCACGCCCGGTGGGGAAGGATTCACCTGGGACGGAGAGGCAGCCTTCGTCATCGTCGTCATCGGGCATGCCGGTGGGGATGGTCGAGGTTTCCAGGACCGGGTTGATCACGCAGCCGCGACGCATGGGGCCACCTTGTGCATCAATGTCTTCCTGGGATTTCTCGGTTCCTTCTGGCCCATCAACGTCGGGGCAGTCGTAGACGAAAAGACGTTTCCCCACACCGATTTGGTTCGCGGCGAGGCCAACACCGTGGGCCGCATCCATTGTTTCGTACATGTCGGTGATCAGCTGGGCAAGCTCGGAGGGGCTTTCCGACACCGGTGACGTGGGATTATGTAACACAGGATCACCATGGATCACAATTGGCCGAACAGTCATAGTCGAACAGTCTAGTCTTATCCTCATGGCTGAGCTTTCCGACTTTGATTCACGCATCCTCCTGTTTGAGGAAAACGCACCACGCTCGCTGGGACGCAAGGAGGAAGCCATCCGCGCGGAGCTCGGGTTAAGCCCAACACGCTACTATCAGCGCCTCAACACGCTTATCGACGTCCCGGAGGCTAACGCCGCACATCCACTACTGATGGCACGACTTCGGCGGCGGCGTGACATGCGCGCTGAGGCACGAGATGCCGCTAATATCTATAACCGTGCCGAACAATGAAACCTCAGGTCTGCCGCTTCGCGGCCTCGCTATGATTCTCGCGGCCGTGGCCATACTTCTTGCTGGCTGGGGCGTATATTCTGCCACGAGAGATGATCCCAGTGAACCTGAACAAACGACGGACACGCCGGTTGCCGCCGTCACCAGCAATACGACACAACCATCCTCCACAACGGCTTCGGCCGCTGTGATTGTGCCCGTCCATGCATTGAATAATTCGACTGTGAAAGGACTTGCCCAGCAGGTAGCTGCGCAAGTCAAAGCCAAAGGGTGGACGATTGGCGAGGTGGGGAATTATCCCTACGAGGTGCTGCCCGCTTCCGTGGTGTTTTTCACCCAGGGCAATGCCGTTGAGGAGCGTGCTGCGCAGGCGCTCGCCGAGCAGTTGGGCATCACCGCAGCTCCACGCCCTGAGCGGCTAAACAGCACACCGCCCGGCATCATCCTTGTGATCACCGAAGACCTTAAATAATGGATTTGCTACCTTTTAACCGTTCTGACAAGCCAACGCTGGGACTCGAATGGGAGCTGGCGTTGGTGGACCCCGTGACACGAGACCTTGTTCCCCGAGCTCCTGAGATAGTTCAGCGTGTGGCGGAAACCCACCCAGATATTCATATCGAACGGGAGTTTCTGGCCAACACGGTGGAGCTTGTCACCTCCGTGTGCGAGACAGTTCCAGAGGCGGTGGAGGAGCTGCGACGCGGACTACATGCGGTGCGGTCCGCTGCGGCGGAGCTGGGATTGCGGGTGTGGACGGCAGGGTCCCACCCGTTTTCTGACTGGCAGACCCAGCCCGTGTCGGAGAAGGGCACCTACACCGAGATTATTGAGCGCACGCAGTTCTGGGGCCGCCAGATGCTGATCTGGGGGATTCACGCCCATGTGGGGATTCGGCATGAAGACCGCGTGTGGCCGTTGATCCATGCACTGATGACCTGCCACCCGCACATGTTGGCCTTGTCGTCCTCCTCGCCGGGATGGAATGGCCTTGACACCGGCTACGCGTCGAATCGCACCATGCTCTACCAGCAGCTGCCCACAGCCGGGTTGCCTCCGCAGATTCACAGCTGGGAAGAATGGTCTTCTTATATGAAGGACCAATCCCGGTCTGGTGTGATCAACCATACGGGTTCGATGCATCTGGATATCCGCCCGGCGGGTAAATGGGGCACAGTAGAGTTACGCGTCTGTGATTCTGTTAGCAGCACCATAGAACTTGCAGCGCTTTCCGCTTTTATGCACTGCCTCGTGGTGTATTTTGATGAAAAAATAGACCGTGGTGAACCCCTCCCGTCGCTGCAGCCGTGGCATGTGGAGGAAAATAAATGGCGTGCCGCACGCTACGGGATGGACGCGATTATCATCAAAAACCGTGACACAGATGAGATTTTGGTGAGAGAAGACCTTGAATGGTGGGTGCGTGAGCTGGGGGAAACTGCCCAAAAATTAGGGTGCTACCCACAATTGTGTGACGTGTCACAGATGATCTATCGGACCCCAAATTATGCCCGTCAGCGGGAACTTTATCGGGTAGCAAACAACTGGAATCCTGCGGTGGATGCTATCTGTGACGAAATTGAGCGCGACTAGATTTCAATTTTACTACCTAACAAGATAATATGTAGAAGGTAATATCCAATGAAGTAAGAAACGGTAGTAGACACCCATGGCGCTTCGTATCTTTTCTGCGCTTATGCTGGTGCTGGCGAGCATCTTCTATGTGCCCACCGCCAGCGCACAGACCACCAACAATGATGGTTATCGCGTTGACAACGTAACCTTGAAGCCTTACCCCCAGTCCGTTGATGCTGACGGGAACCTATACGAATGGTCCGGGCTGGAAGTTGAATTTGACTGGTCTGCACCCAAGGGTGGTGTGCAGGCGGGGGATGAGTTCACCATCAAATTCCCCAAAGATGACAACGGTGCACCGCTGTTGGGCTTGAAGCAGAGTCGCGAGTTCGACCTCGTAGATACCAATGGTCAGTCCGGCGGCACCTGCGTTGCTCATGAAGCCAAAGGTGAAGTGACATGCCACCCCGACGACCGCTTTGTTGACAAAGATGACGTGCACGGCACCATCCGTGTGGCTGCCGCCACCGCGGGGTAGACGCCAACCTCACCTCCTACGCTTTTTACCATTGGTAAGGGATCCGTGAGCTTATGTCCCTGGTAACAAGGGCATTGTTGGCCGTGGTCAGAACTTCCCAGAGAACTCCTTTAAGAGTGGCTGGATGGAAAACGACGGCCGCACTCTCACCTGGGTCCTCTACGTGCCGGGTAAGTCTCTGCCCAGCAACCCCAGCATGCCTCTGCATATCACCGACGCTATTCCCGCTGATAGCAGCCCGCACACCTTCAAGTGTGCACCCGACCAGGGCTACATTGTTCCACAGGGTCCAGGGAATTTCCGCGTTCAGGCACTGGGTTTCCGTAACTCCTCTGACGTGCTCAAAGACCTGGATAACAACGCAAAGTCGCATCTCGGCGTGACTGCGCAGACCTTTGAGAACAACAACAAGACCATGCACCTGACCGTCAATCCCCAGAGGGTGGCTGGAAGTCTGATGAGGGCTACCGCATTAAGTACCACACCTGCGTGAACAGCCCAGTTGCTGAGGGCGTGTTCAAGAATGGCGCAAAGGCCGAGAACATTGACTTTGGCACCCACGTTGTGGACTACAAGGACGATGCCTCCGGCACCATCGGTGGTGTGTCCCGCAAGGGCTACCAGATCACCAAGAAGATCGCTGCTGACTCCGCTCCGATTGATGCCAACCAGGAATTTGAGGTGACCGTCAAGGTTGACGCTGACGACGACCGCTTCGACTCCACCGACACCATCAAGCTCAAGGCCGACAAGACCTACGTGAGCAAGAAGGAACTCCCCGCTGGTACCCGCGTCACCGTCTCTGAAGAGAACTTGCCCAAGGTTAGCGGTCTGGCCTTCAAGAATCCGCAGTACTCCGCTGATGATGTTGATAATCCTGTTGTGAACGGCAACAGCGTGACCGTCAAGATCAGCAACGATAAGAACGCCGACATCAAGGTCACCAACTCCGCAACTGGTAAGCCGAAGACCACGGGTGGTGGACTCCTCATCACTGGTGGCGGCAGCAGCGGCGGAAGCAGCGAGGGCTCCTCCGTTGGGTCTTCTGACCTGCCGCTATGGGTTGGCTTGCTGGCTGTGCCGCTCCTTGCCGCTGGCGTAGTAGGAAGCTCTGCCGTGGGGAGTTCCGCAGTGGGTAGCTCCAACAACGGCCCAGCCGCAGCACCTGCCGCAGCCCCCGGCCCGAATAGGCCCGCAGGCCAGCAACAGGCAGCCCCCGCCGGTAATGGTGGTGCCCCAGCGGCAGCACCGGCCAAGGGTATCCCCGCAGGCCAAGGTGGTGGCCAGCAGGCTACCCCGACCTCTGCAGCCCCAGCCGCTGCTCAGGCTGAAAAGACTCTGGCCAACACCGGTGTGCGTGTCATTGAAATTGTTGGCGCCGCCCTGGCAGTGCTGGTTCTCGGTGTGGTTCTCCTGGTGGTTCGTTCCCGTCGAGCACGCTAACCAGAAGGATTAATCCGCAGTAGTTTCAGTATGATCCCGGGAGAAAATCCTGGGTGTACAGGCCCTCCTTGAAAGCAGGCACGTTGGGTGCCCTGCCCACAAGGAGGGCCATTATTAATGCGAAAACGCGTGACGGGCGCTGGTCCCCATGAGCATGCACATTCCGTCATTACGAGGTTTGTATGCCCGTGCCAGTTGTATGTGGCGCTCAATCCTGCGTCGAAGATTAGCCGTGAAGGCGCTCAGCAGCGGCACTGAGGGCTGAAGCAGCAGCAAGTTCGGTGGTGGCACCGAATCCCATGGCCCATGCTTGCTTGTCGTGGTCGCAGGTGCGGATGAAGATGACGGTGGCTTCGAAAACCTCGTACTGGTGGAATTCCAGGATTTCGACGCGACGCCCGGCATCAGCTAACAGATTGGTGCAGGCCGAAATCGGACCCATGGCAATAATGTCTTTGTTTTCGCTGCGGCGGCATCCAGCATCAGTGCTGGTCAGTGTGGCGGTGTAATGGAATCTACCGGCGCGCAGTCGTTGGGATTCAATGTTGTGAATCCGCAGGGAACTGGCTGGAGAATAGGTGGCGGTAAAGGTGCGCCACTGCATTCCACGAGCTTCTTCACGCAACCCCGGTGGCAGTTGGTGGCCGAAGCGACTGCGGAAAGGATCGTCACTGAGTGTGCGGCAGGTGCTGCGGATCGGTGAGATGGGGTGAGGGGAGGTGCGGGTCCGGTGTGTACGCGTCTGGGTGATGGTGGAGGTCTGCATGGTAGTGGTCCTTAGTAAATAAAGTGTGTGTGGTGGGGCGGACCGACCATGGTTCTTGGTGAAGATTAACGACTACTGCCCCGTGCGAAGGGGTCAGTCCCGGTTATCCTTCGCAGAGGTACGTAGCCTGAAGCACTCGAAGCGCGGCTACGTCGGCCACAGGCGCCGCTACGGTGGCGGCGAGGGCCGAGTCGCGAAGGTTAACGGTGTATATCACGAAGCACATGTTAGCCAGATGTTGGGTGCTGGGGCAAATGCGGGGGCTAGCTTGGGTGCCCCCGCTGCCGGTGTAGATCCCAACTATATGTAGTTGAGCAGGAATAATGCCTCTGCAATGGCTATAGAGATGATTTCGTCCGGTGAGACGGATTCATCGGGAGAGTGAATAGTTGAGAGGGGTTCTTCTACACCAAAAAGCATGAGTTCGGCACTCGGGAAGCTCTCGGCGAGCAGTGTGGTTAGGGGAATGGATCCGCCTGTGCCGCTGAACACGGTGGGTGCACCGGAATAGGCGGCGCTCAGGGCGTCGGCAAGCGCGGCGAAGGCGGGGCCGTCGGTGTTGGCGCGGAAGGGGTCGTTCATTTCCTCAATGTCGACGGTGAGGTCGGCACCCCACGGGACGTGTGCCTTAAGGTGGGCGGTCAGGGCGTCGGCAAGATCGCTGGCTTTCATTCCTGGTGGGACACGTAGGTTGAGCTTGCTGCGGCACGGGCAGGTACGGCGTTGACGGCCTGGTCTACGGGGGTGGAGGTGAAGCCGATGATCGAGATGGCGGGGCGTGCCCACGCCAGATCGGCGGGGGTGTCATCGGGGCCGCCCATGAGGTCAACGCCGTCAGGCACCCCGGCGTCGGTACGGAAGATCTCGGGCGGTAGGGCTCGCCCTCCCAGGTGGCGGAAAAGTCCACGTTGTCGATGGTGGTACGGCCGTTCGTCGCGCAGCGTATCCAGTAGGCGGACAAGCGCGGCGACGGCATCGGGTGCGGGGCCACCGAAACCACCTGAATGCACGGGTGCGCGCAAGGTGTCCACGGTCACGGTGGCCTGTACGGTTCCGCGGAGGGTGATGGTCAGGGTGGGGTGCCTGCGGCGACATTTCCGGTGTCGGCAATGAAAATGATATCGGCCTGGAATAGGTCCGGTTGGGTGCGGATGAGTCGTTCCAGGCCTTCACCGCCCTGCTCCTCCGAGCCTTCAATGACCGCCTTTAGGTTCAGTTGGGTCCCGCCCAGCTCCTGAACGGTGCGCAGCGGGCCAGGTGCATCACCAGGTTGCCTTTGCAGTCGGCGGTGCCGCGACCATACCAGCGGCTGTTGCGCTCGCTCAGAGCGAACGGGTCGGTGGTCCACAGGCTGGGGTCCCCGGCGGGCACGACATCGTAGTGCGAATAGAGCAGCACTGTTGGTGCGTCGGGCGACCCCGCGCGATTGCCGATCAGCGTTACCGAACCGTCGTCGGTCACATGTTCATCGACGGCGAAATCCGCAGCCTGGAGCGCACTTTTTCACCCACTCCTTGGCGGCCTGGTATCGGCCTTCGTGGATGGGTCGCCGTGTACGGAATTAAAGGACACAAGCTCGGTGAGGTCCTGCTTGATACGGTCCCTTTGCTTTTCGACGCTCGCGCGCACCGCGTCCGCAGGTATCTTTGCTGTAGTTATATGGTCGCTCATGCGTCTCAATTTTAGAGCACGTGCCTTGCACTCGACGGGGGAGACTGCTAGAACGGATTTAGCACTTGATACGTGAGAGTGCCAGGAAATGAAACATCGGATGCGGGTGAGGTTGGCACCACACTCACCAACCATGCCGTCGCGGGCGCCCGCTGAAGAAGACGCGAGTGTCGTCCTCTAATAACAAGGAGAAAACACCGACTATGGCAAAAATCATCGCCTTCGATGAAGAAGCACGCCGTGGCCTTGAAAACGGCCTGAACACCCTGGCCGATGCAGTGAAGGTTACCTCGGCCCCAAGGGTCGTAACGTTGTGTTGGAAAAGTCATGGGGCGCCCCCACCATCACCAACGATGGCGTGTCCATCGCTCGCGAAATTGAGCTGGAAGACCCCTACGAAAAAATCGGCGCAGAACTGGTTAAAGAAGTAGCCAAGAAGACCGACGATGTCGCCGGTGACGGCACCACCACCGCCACCGTGCTGGCGCAGGCCTTGGTTCGCGAAGGTCTGCGCAACGTCGCCGCTGGCTCCAACCCCATGGGCATCAAGCGCGGCATTGAGCAGGCTGTGTCCAAGGTGACCGACCAGCTGCTCTCCGGCGCTAAGGAAGTAGAAACCGAAGAGCAGATTGCCGCTACCGCTGGTATTTCTGCTGCCGATCCGGCCATCGGCAAGAAAATCGCCGAGGCCATGTATGCCGTGGGCAACGGTCAGCTGAACAAAGAATCCGTAATCACCGTCGAAGAGTCCAACACCTTCGGTGTTGAACTAGAAGTCACCGAGGGTATGCGCTTTGACAAGGGCTACATCTCCGGTTACTTTGCCACCGACATGGAGCGCCTTGAGGCCGTGCTGGAGGATCCCTACGTCCTCCTCGTTTCCTCCAAGATCTCCAACATCAAGGACCTGCTTCCGCTGCTGGAGAAGGTCATGCAGACCGGCAAGCCGCTGCTGATTATTGCGGAAGACGTGGAAGGTGAAGCACTATCCACCCTCGTGGTGAACAAGATCCGCGGCACCTTCAAGTCTGTGGCCGTCAAAGCTCCTGGCTTTGGTGAGCGCCGCAAGGCACAGCTGCAGGACATTGCCATCCTCACCGGTGGTCAGGTCATCTCCGAAGAAGTTGGCCTGTCCCTCGAAACCGCTGACCTGCCGATGCTGGGCCGCGCCCGCAAGGTCGTGGTGACCAAAGACGACACCACCATCGTCGAAGGCGCTGGCGACGCCCAGCAGATCGAAGGCCGCGTGAACCAGATCCGCGCTGAGATTGACAACTCCGACTCCGAGTACGACCGCGAGAAGCTGCAGGAACGCTTGGCCAAGCTGGCCGGCGGCGTGGCAGTGATCAAGGTTGGTGCCGCCACCGAGGTGGAACTGAAGGAGCGCAAGCACCGCATTGAGGACGCCGTGCGCAACGCCAAGGCAGCCGTTGAAGAAGGCATCGTTGCCGGTGGTGGCGTCGCCCTCCTGCAGGCTGCTCACGTGCTTAACGACGACCTTGGCCTCACCGGCGACGAGGCAACCGGCGTGAAGATCGTGCGTACCGCACTGTCCGCTCCGCTGAAGCAGATCGCCCTGAACGCTGGCTTCGAACCCGGCGTAGTGGCCGACAAGGTTGCCTCCCTGCCCGCAGGCGAGGGTCTAAACGCCGCTACCGGTGACTCACGTGGACCTCATGGCCGCTGGCATCAACGATCCGGTGAAGGTGACCCGCTCTGCCCTGCAGAACGCAGCCTCCATCGCGGCACTGTTCCTGACCACTGAGGCTGTGGTGGCTGACAAGCCGCAGCCCGCCGGTGCCGCAACCCCGGGTGCTGATGAGATGGGCGGCATGGGCGGCTTCTAATCGGCCTCACATGCTTGGTGTCGCCCGCCATTGCTTGGTGCGGCATCAGGGTTTGCTATGCTCCTGTGACAGATTCTGCTCAGGATTTTGAGCAGGCTGTTGCGGGGCATGCTTCTTTATTGCGGCTGTGTAGAGACGTCCGATTCGGCGCTCAGAGGCGCTTGCAGCACGTTCTTTACCCCCTTAATAGGGTATATTGGATAACGATTCTGGTACAGATTCCCCCTAATCGCGCGTCCCGAACGCGATGTTACGGAATTATGAAAATTTTTTCCTTAAAACCCTTGACTGCCTGCCATGTGTGCAAAACTATCCACGCTCTGAAATGGAAAAATGCAGGTGAGTGACGCAAAATCCCAGGGCAGTGAAGGTGGCACTTTTGTTGAAATAAGTGGGACACGCAAACGTGAGAAATTTCAAAACAGGTTGACTCAGCGCTGAAATGTGCTTAAATTTGCTCTAGGACGTCGTGAGCGGCGTCAGCAACTGGAAACATAACCAGCTTTATTGCTGGTGCCTCTCAAGGAGATACAACATGGACCTTTCAGTCCTGAAGACTCAGTTCGACAACTTTGCTACCTTCGTGAGCGCTTTCGGTGACCTTGTTACTTTCTTCCCGAAGGCAACACACAATGTGTTCTTCTCCGCTGAAGCCTTCCAGGGTTCTTCCCTGATCGGCAAGTAGCCTCTATCGGTCGATAATCATCCATACCAACTTTTTAAACCACTAGGAGTAGTTTCATGAGCAAGGCAGACGCTGTACACAGCATTGCAGGTTTCTCCACCGAAGGTTCCTTCCTGAACACCCTCGCAGGCTTCCTGCACCCCTTCGGCAAGGTTGCAGACGCCGTTGGTGACCTCCTCGGTCTGCTTCCGAAGGCCTAATTCGGTCATCTTTCAAAGATGTACAACCCCGGCCGTGCTAGGTGCGCGCCGGGGTTTTCTTTCTGTCTGCCTCACTGCATGGTGCTGCATATATGAGGATGGGGGGATGGGGGTATGTGGTGGTGTGGTCAAAAACCACATGTGGTTAATCATTTCCCCTAACAGGGCACCATTATGCGGGGTAGACTTAACCTATGGATGAAACGAATGAGCAGGATTTGCCCGTTGTTGACCTAGCGGCAACTCAGGGTTACATCGTTGATGATTCGGATGAGGATGACCCCGTCCTTATCCAACCGAACGGTGAGCCTGTGCAAACGTGGCGGGAAAACTACCCGTACCAGGAACGCATGAGCCGCGATGAGTACGAGCACATCAAGCGTGCTCTGCAAATTGAGCTGCTGAAGTGGCAGAACTGGACAAAGGACACGGGTCAACGCCATATCATTCTTTCGAAGGTCGCGATGCCGCAGGAAAAGGCGGTACCATTAAACGCTTCAACGAACACCTGAATCCCCGTGGCGCGCGCACGGTGGCGTTGGAGAAGCCCTCGCCTAGAGAGTCCACCTCGTGGTATTTTCAGCGCTATATCCAGCATTTCCCTGCCGCGGGGGAGATCGTGTTCTTTGACCGCTCATGGTACAACCGCTCGGGGGTGGAGCGCGTCATGGGGTTCTGCACGGAGTCGCAGCACGCGGAGTTCCTGCGGGAAGTACCCATGCTGGAGAACATGATCATGGGGTCGGGTATCTCTTTGACTAAGTTCTGGTTCTCTGTCACCCAGAAGGAACAGCGTACTCGTTTCGCCATCCGCCAGGTAGACCCGGTGCGTCAGTGGAAGCTGTCGCCTATGGACCTGGCATCGTTGGACCGCTGGGATGACTACACCCGTGCCAAGGAGGAACAGTTCCGCTACACAGACACAGACGAGTCCCCATGGATCACCATTAAATCGAATGACAAGAAGCGGGCGCGCATCAACGCCATGAAGTATGTGCTCAGCAAGTTCGAGTACACCGGCAAGGATCATGACCTAGTAGGGGATCCTGACCCGAAGATTGTGCACCGCGGCAGGGACCAAATCGGCGACTAAACAGGATAACTACCCAACGCTGTTTCATCCCCATATTTCAATCGGATTGCCCTGCCAGCGCGTTGCCGAGGGAACATGGTCACCGCGCATTACTAGGGAACTTGGCCCTACCACAGCCCCCGTGCCGAGGACACTGCCGGGAAGCGCAACGGAATGCGGGGCGAGGGTTGCGGCGGCGTCGATACGCACCTGGTCGAGACTCATCACGCGGTCCTGAAATAGGTGGGTTTGCACGACGCAACCCCGTCCGATGGTGGCACCGACACCGATGCGGCACAGGTCGGCTTCGGGGAACCAATAGCTTTCCAGCCAGGCACCTCTGCCGATGCGCGCGCCGAGAAAACGCAGGAAAACGTTCATTGCACTTGACCCGGCCACGTGATTGAGTAGCCAGGGCGCAGCCACGACTTCGATGAAGGTGTCTTGTAGCTCGTTCAGCCATACAAACCGCGACCACAGGGGGGTGCGATCCTGCGCGTATCCGGCCCACACAGATCCATTTCATGGCTACAGTGATCGCCGCGGCGCAGGCACCCGCAGCCATGAGGAGCGGACCGCCGGAAAGTATTGTCCACCCAAGTCCGTGCCGCACATACACCCACTGCAGCGCGCCGAGCACGCAGACTCCCAGCACAGCAGAGGTCATGGGCGCGCACAGACGCACAGTTTCCACACAGCCGCGGGCCGCTTTGACCCGCCAGCCCGGCTCGTAGGTGCTGGATTCACCTGCCGCAGACTGCACCACAACTCGGCGCAGGCGTTCAGGGGGCGACCCCCACCAATTGCTACCCGACTGGGACTTCTTTGGGGTGGAAGACAGCACCGCAACCAGGGAATTCTTTGATAGTTTGCGGGTGGGGCCAGTCATACCGGAATTGCCCAGGAAGGAGCGCTTGCCAATTTTCGACACTCCCGTGAGCATCCACCCGCCGCCCAGCTCGTAGCCGCCGACCATCGTGTCATCGGCCAGGAACGCGCCATCGCGCACCACCGTGAACCGCGGAATCATGACCGCCGTGGAAATCTCCACGTTGCGGCCCATCTGTGCGCCCAGGCTCCGCAGCCACAGCGGGGTAAGCAGCGCGGCATACAGGGGAAACAGGTGCCTGCGTGCATCGTCCATGAGGCGCTGCGTCGCCCATGCTCGCCATCCCCGGCGCGAGCGCACGGGCGTAATCCCTGGTCGCAAGCCGATGGCGAGTAGCCGCACCAGCAGCCACGTCAACCCAGCGTAGGTTGCCATCGCCACCAGCACCCCCAGCGGTGTCAGCGCCACCAACTGCAGGAAACTCCGGGCTCCGCTTATCGACGCCGCGCCTGCCGCCACAGCCACCAGCGGCAGCGCACTGAGCAGCAGGGATGTCAGCCCGAATATCGGAACCCAATAGGTGGCGCGGGGCGGTGGATCGGTGGGGAATCGGTGCCGGGCACGACCCACCTTCGCTGCCGGGGATCCTGACCAGCGGGCCTGATCTTTCACTTTCTTCCGCCCGGTCACGCAGGATCCAGCCTCCACATGGGCGTTGTTGCCCACGCGTGTGCCGGGCAACAGCACGGATCTCGCGCCGATGCGGGCACCGTGGCCAATGTAAATCGCCCCCACGTGCAGGATGTCTCCCTCCAGCCAGTAGCCTGATAAGTCAACTTCCGGTTCCACGGAGCAGTAGTCACCCAGCGTGAGCAGGCCCGTCACCGGCGGTATGGAATGCAGATTCACAGCGCTGCCTACCTGCACGCCGAGAAGCCTGGCGTAATACAGCACCCACGTGGCGCTAGAGACATCGCGTCCCCCAAGGGTGTCGCTGAGGCGTTCCGCAGCCCACAGTCGCAGATGCGTAGCACCACCGCGTGGGTAGTCGCCCGGCGTGATACCCTGCGGTGAGTACCCGCGCTGCTAGCGCCGACAGGGAAGCCTGCCCAGTGGGGTGAGAAAAACAAGAACAACCAGCAACAACAGCCACCAGGGTACTGATACGGGGCGCGCCCACGCGTAACCCAGGTGCGCGGCACAAGCGTTGATCACCAGCAGCCACGGCACCCAGCGCGTTGCCGCCTGCGTCCCCATCACCAGAAGCTGGATTGCCTCCTGCGCCACGCGGGTGCGCATGCTTACGGGTGACGGGTCGGGAGTGGAGGCGTCGATGCGCGTGGTGCTGGGGCTCAGGGTGCTGGCAATGGCATCGACATGTTCGGCGAACGCGCCGAGCCGAGGGTGATCGTACAGATCCCGGACGGATACGGTGGGCATGCGGTCACGTACCCGACCCACCAACGTCGCCGCAGCCAGTGATGTTCCGCCGAGGGCGAAAAAGTCTGCGTCTCTCTCCGTCACAGCGGTGCCAAGGACATCGACCCACAGCTGCGCGAGCCAGTCCTCCGTGGGTGTTAAGCCTTCCGCCTGCACATTCGCGCCGGGCAGGGGCCAGGGCAATGCTTTTTATCTACCTTTCCGGAGGTGGTGACGGGTAACTCGTCCAGAACACACAGGCGGGGAATAAGTGCCCGCGGCATGAGGTCCGCGAGCTGCGCGGTGGCGATGTTCTCAAAGTCTGGGTGCGGAGTGTCGAGCGTGAGGTACGCCACCAGAATCTTATCGCCACCTGGGGTTTCCCGAACCACCACCGTCGCTGAATGCACACCTGTCAGCCCTGAGACGGCGGCCTCCACCTCGCCCAGCTCGATGCGGCGCCCGCCGATCTTCACCTGATCGTCCACGCGCCCCACAAAGTACAACCCATCCTCGGCCAGGCGTACATGGTCGCCGGAACGGTAAGCTCGCTTCCATCCGAGGGCTGGAAGCGGCGCGTACGTGGTGCGATCTTTGTCCGCGTCCAGGTAACGCGCCAACCCCACGCCACCAATGACCAGCTCCCCGGTCTGCCCGACCTCCACTGGATTTCCGTGCGTATCGACGACCGCGAGATCCCACCCCGGCAGCGGTAGCCCAATGGATACTGCCTCACCAGGTTGTAGTGGGGCAGCGCAGGACACGACGGTCGCCTCCGTGGGGCCGTAGGTATTCCACACTCACGGCCCTGCGCGGACACCCGCTGAACCAGTTCCTGCGGGCACGCCTCCCCACCGAAAATGAGTAAACGAACCTGGTCAAGAGCCTCTGCGGGCCATAAACTCGCAAGCGTTGGAACCGTGGAGACTACAGTGATGTTGCGCCGAATCAGCCACGGGCCGAGATCCATGCCGGAGCGCACCAACGAACGTGGGCGGGAACCAGGCAGGCACCATGGCGCCACGCTAGCCACATTTTCCTCGCAGGAGGCATCAAAGGCAATGGAGAGTCCTGCGAGGACACGATCGTCGGGGCCGAGGGGTGAGTCTTGACAGAACAACGTGGCTTCCGCATCCACAAACGCGGCGGCGCTGCGGTGGGTCACGGCCACGCCTTTCGGGGTGCCGGTGGATCCCGGAGGTGAAAATGATCCAGGCATCGTCATGGGGGAGTGGGGGACCAGCGTCTCCACGACTGCGCGTGCGGCGTAGGTCAAGGCCAGCTGAGGTGATGGTAGCGGTGACGTCGGCTTCACCAAAGACCAAGGTAGCGCGCTCGTCGGGGTCATCCACATCCACCGGAACGTAGGCGGCCCCCGCCGCAAGCACCGACAGAATGGCGATGTAAAGCTCGTGGGAACCGCTGGGCAGTCGGATGCCAATGCGATCACCTCGACGTATGCCTTGCTCATAAAGGTCGGCGACCGCTGCGTCGAGGGTGTCCATCAGTTCGGAGTAGGTGATTACCGTGGTGCCATCATCAATGGCTGCGGCTTCCGGGTGGGTAGTTGCGGTGTGTCGAAGAATATCTACAAGTGTGCGCTCCGGCGGGGCCGAAGCGCTGCGTAAAAACTGCGTTGGAACCGCTGGCAGTCCCACAGTCTTCACTCACTCCTCTTCTGCGGCAATAATCGATGCCGCGAGTTTCCGCAGGTGCTTTAGTTGCTTGGAGGTTGAATCATCCAGGGCTCGATCCTCGGCGTGGCTGACCAGTTCTGCCAGCTCTTCATGCACTTTACGGCCCCGTTTAGTGGCTGCCACGATCTGGCGGCGGCGGTCTTTCGGGTCGCGTTCGCGTTTTGCCCAGCCGTGCTTTTCCATCGAGTCGATCAGCCGTACCATGTCGGAGGCATCGACGGCGAGGATGGATGCCAAGGTGGATTGGCTGGCGGCATCCCCCGCCACCAGGGCTGTGAGTGCCCAGTACTCACGCAGGGTTGTGTCGTAGTCCACAAGCGATTTTTCTACCTCATCGCGGGTACGGCGACGCAGCCGCTCCAGCTGGAACGATGGTGATTCCAGCAGCAGCGTGGGTATCTCGGGCAAACCAGGCATAGTTAAATCATAAATCGGTTGACCATAAACTACGACATCGGAAGCCCAGCGGCCTCCCATGCAGAGGTTCCACCCTCGACATTGATGCATGCGATGTCGTGGGCGTCCAGGTATTCGCAGACTCGGGCTGAACGGCCACCAGATAGGCAAATGACGTACACGTCACGGTTGGCGTCCACCTCACCAACACGTTGGGCGAATTCACTCATAGGGATGTTGATGGCGTGCTGCGCATGGCCTGCGGCGTATTCGTCGGGTTCGCGGACGTCGATAAGCTGTGCCTCTTCGGGGACTTCGGTGACCGTGACGGACTTCATGCAGTACTCCTTATGCTGTGGTGTCTTACTTGTGGCGTTCCACGGCCTCGGTGAGGATACGCTCGGCCTCGGCTTTGCCTGCCCAGCCGGAGCCGGTGACTTCCTTGTTGGGTTCCAGGTCCTTGTAGTGGACAAAGAAGTGCTCCACCTCGTCTTTGAGGAAGTCGGACACATCGTCAATGTCCTGCAGGTGGTTCCAGCGAACATCATCAACGACGCAGAGCAACTTGTCATCGCCGCCTGCCTCATCGGTCATTTTGAATACGCCCAGCGGACGTGCCTTCACAATCACGCCGGGGAACACCGGCTCGGGAAGGATTACCAAAGCGTCCAGCGGGTCACCGTCTTCGCCGAGGGTGTGGTCAATGAAGCCGTAATCCAGGGGGGTATCCCATCGGAGTGAAAAGGTAGCGGTCCAGGTAGACCTTGCCGGATTCGTGATCAACTTCGTACTTGTTGCGGGAACCCTTCGGGATCTCGATAGTAACTTCAATACTCATGACTATGGACAGTGGTCCCTTCTCCCAGCACCTACGGTAAAGGTGCGGGTTAAACTACTCAAATCTTTCCCAACATCCTACCCTGTCAATAACACAAGCCAGTACCATCACCGTCTAACCTAGTGACGTGACTGTTAAGAAGATTTGGTGGATTCTAGGCGCCTCCGCAGCTGCCATTGCGGTGGGCGGCGGCACAACCTTGGCGGTGATCAATGCAACCGGACCTGGGGATTTAGTACACGATCCGGCGATGGCAGCCGTTGAGCCGCAGCAGCTTGTTCAGCCGGTGGGTGCCTCCACTTCTGTAGACACGTCCACATCAGCGGTGGCGCCGTCGACGAATAACGAGTTGCGTACCACCCTGGAAACGCTCTCCCAGGACCCCCGGTTAGGGCAATTTGGTGGCCAAGTGACCGACGCCACCACCGGGTCCATTGTGTGGGAGAAACACCCCACCAAACCCATGACGCCCGCGTCCACCACCAAAATCCTCACGGCAGCGGCCGCACTTCTCTTGTGCTTGGTCCGGACGATCGCATTGACACTGCCGTTGTGGAGGGCGACGCTCCCGGGACTGTGGTCCTTCGCGGCGCAGGTGACGTGATGCTCACCACCGAAAAGCTTGACGACCTGGCGAAACAGATTAAACACAGTCACCCCGCGCCAATTAATACCGTGCTGGTGGATACTTCGCACTGGAGCGGCGAATCCTTCCTCTCCGACTGGGACCGAGCCGACATCGCAGGCGGATTCATCGCGCCCATGGAACCGGTCATGCTTTACGGTGCGCGTATCGGAGAGACCACCGGTGACGTGCCGCGCAGCGAAACCCCGGCGCTGGACGTGGCGCGGCAGTTGGCGACGCGCCCTAGGCGCGGAGAAAAAGCGGCCTGGGGCAGGCCCCCACCACCGAGGAAGCGCCGCTGGCCCTCGTCCACTCCGACACCCTGGAGGAACGTCTTCGGGAGTTGATGCAGCAAAGCGATAACGTGGCGGCGGAAGCCGTGGGGCGCGAGATTGCCTTGCATGAAGGAATGACAGGAACAAACAAGGACGCAGTAGCCGCCACTCTGCAGATTCTTAACAGCAATGGTTTCAGTACCAGCGGCGTGACCCTAGTGGACAATTCCGGCATGTCGACCAAGAACCTGATCCCCCCAGGGTTGCTCAACGACATCATGCACCGTGCCGTCACCGACCCGCAGCTTCGGCCGTTGTTGGAAACCCTTCCCGTGGCCGGTGCCAGTGGCACCCTGGAGGAACGCTACCGCGATCAAGCCGGTGCGGGGTGGGTGCGCGGCAAGACCGGGACCCTCACTAAAACCACTGGTCTCGCGGGCACGGTGATGGGCGCTGACGGCCACATCTACAGCTATGGTTTCCTCTCCAACGATGCCGACGTGCAGGGGTCCCGCGCCGCGATGGACACTATGACCTCGGCAATTCGGGACTAAACCATGCCCAGCCACCTCGGCTCCCTGGAACTGCCGCACACCAGCCCACATTTTCTTGAGATCCGTCGGGCTGTGCGTAGGCACACCGATATGCGCGTGGTGGTGGGGCTATCTGGCGGCCCGGATTCCGTGGCGTTACTGGCAGGAACACTTGCCGAAGGCCGTGAGGTGGAGGCCATCTGTATTGACCACGGCCTCCAAGATGCCAGCGCCGAGGTCGCCGCCACCGCCGCTGAGACGGCACGCGCACTCGGTGCTGCGGCTACGGTTCTGCGTATCGACGTCCCGTCTACCGGAAGTATGGAGGCAAACGCCAGGCACGCCCGCTACACTGCACTAACATCGGCGGCCAATGGCCGGCCCATCTGGGTGGGGCACACCATGGACGACCAGGCGGAAACGTTGCTGCTCAGCGCCCTACGCGGACACGCCACGGGCATGCTGGAGCGCAGCACCTGGGAGGATGGCGCGACAATTGTGCGGCCACTGCTGGGGGTGCGCCGCGCCAACACGGTCGGAGCATGCTCGGAACTTGGGCTGGAGGTGTGGGCCGACCCCCACAATGATGACCAGTCTTTTCGTCGGGTGGCGCTACGGAATCGTCTTCTGCCGGATCTCGCCGACATTATTGGGGGGGATCCCGTTCCCGGGTTGGCGCAGGCGGCGGAAAGGGCGGCCTGGGAAGCGGACCTGGTTCGGGTGGGCGTCGAGAAGCAGGGCCTAGGGAAGGGGACTGTCGATCTGAGGTGGCGCAGGTGCCCCCGCACCCCTGCGCTGCGTCGGGCCGTGCTGGCGGAGTTTATTCGAACCAATGGTGGTCGGGAATCTGCCGCGACCATCGCGGCAGTAGAACAATTGATAGTGGCGTGGCGTGGTCAGGGACCCGTGGCCATTGGGAAGGCCCCGGGTGGGCGAAGGTTGGTTGTGGCGCGGAAAAATGGCATTCTTGCAGTGTCTGTACGTTGACTCTCTGACAAAGGATGCCCTCGCCGATGCACGACAAGAAGGATTACAACGTTCCCGCAGGACCCTACGGTGACGACATTGAAGCAGTGCTGGTGGATGCAAAACTCCTCCACACCCGCATTCAAGAAATGGCCGATCGACTTTCCGAAAAATACAAAGACGCAGGCGATGACCTGATCCTCGTCTGCGTGCTCAAAGGCGCGGTCTTTTTTATTACCGATTTTGCGCGAGCCATGTCCATACCCACGCAAATCGAATTCATGGCGGTCTCCTCCTACGGAAACTCCACGTCCTCTTCCGGTGTCGTGCGGATTCTGAAAGACCTGGACCGCGACATTGAAGACAAACACGTTGTTATTGTTGAAGACATCATCGACTCGGGGCTGACCCTGTCCTGGCTGGTGAAAAACCTGCGCAACCGCAAACCCAAGTCCCTCGACGTGGTGACGCTGCTCCGCAAGCCCGAGGCCGTGCGCGGAAAAGTCGATCTTTTTGACATTGGCTTCGACATCCCCAATGAATTTGTCATCGGCTACGGGTTAGACTACGCGGAACGCTACCGGGACCTCCCCTACGTCGGAACACTGCACCCCCGCGTGTACTCCACCGACAACGGTAACTAACAGCCAGCTCACGGCAACCTAAGAAGCGCACGCGGAAGAACCACGGTGGAATAAGTACACTGAAACAATCTGCTCTTTGACAAAGAAAGGTCAACGCCGCCACAGGCTAACCAATGGACAACAAGAAAATCCTCAGATTCGGCACCATCGCCGCCGTCGTTCTCATCGTGCTCTTCGGAATCACTGTGTTGATCGACGACACCCGCGGTTTCCGCAAGGTGGACACCTCGGTCGCCATGGCACAGCTCAATGACAACAACGTCAAAGAAGTGCAAATCGACGACCGCGAACAACGCCTCCGCCTCACCCTCAAAAACGGCATCAACGTGGATAAACGTGATGGTGTGACGGAAATTATCGCCGAATACCCAGCTCGCTCAGCGCCGGTCATCTTTGACAAGGTGCAGGCCAGCAACCCCGAGAAGTACACCACAAAGGTCAACCGCGAGAACTTCTTCACCTCCATGCTGGGCATGCTGCTGCCCATGCTCATCCTGTTCGGCCTGATCATGTTCTTCTTCAACCGCATGCAGGGCGGCGGCATGGGCATGTTCGGCTTTGGTGGATCCCGCGCCAAGGAACTCACCAAAGACATGCCCACCAACACGTTTGCCGACGTAGCCGGTGCGGACGAAGCCGTGGACGAACTCCACGAAATCAAAGACTTCCTGCAGGACCCCAGCCGCTACGAAGCACTCGGGGCGAAAATCCCGCGCGGCGTGCTGCTCTACGGCCCACCCGGAACCGGTAAAACCCTGCTGGCCAGGGCCGTGGCCGGTGAGGCAGGCGTACCTTTCTATTCCATCTCCGGCTCGGACTTTGTGGAAATGTTCGTCGGTGTGGGTGCCTCCCGCGTCCGTGACCTGTTCAAACAGGCCAAAGAAAACAGCCCCTGCATCATCTTCGTCGACGAGATTGATGCGGTTGGTCGCCAGCGCGGCTCCGGCATGGGCGGCGGACACGACGAACGCGAACAAACCCTCAACCAGCTGCTGGTGGAAATGGACGGCTTCGGAGACCGCCAAGGCGTGATCCTCATGGCCGCCACCAACCGTCCCGACATTCTGGACCCGGCCCTGCTGCGTCCGGGGCGTTTCGACCGGCAAATCCCGGTGACCAACCCGGATCTGAAAGGCCGCGAACAAATCCTTCAGGTGCATGCCAAGGGCAAGCCCTTCGCCGATGATGCAGACCTGAAATCCCTGGCCAAGCGCACCGCCGGCATGTCTGGAGCGGACCTGGAAAACGTGCTGAACGAAGCCGCGCTGCTCACCGCCCGTATTGGCGGAAATGTGATCACGGCTGATGCGTTGGAGGAAGCCACCGACCGCGTGGTGGGTGGCCCGCGCCGAAGCTCCAAGATCATTTCCGAGCACGAAAAGAAAGTCACCGCCTACCACGAGTCCGGCCACACCCTGGCTGCCTGGGCGATGAAAGACATCGAGCGCGTGTACAAGGTCACCATTTTTGGCCCGTGGACGTACCGGCGGACATGCTGCGACCGCCGCCGAAGACGATAAAGGCATGTACAACCGCGCCGAATTGTTTTGCCAGGCTTGTGTTCTCATGGGCGGCCGCGCCGCCGAAGAACTGGTGTTTGGCCAGCCCACCACAGGTGCTTCCAACGACATTGAGCAGGCCACCAAGATTGCCCGCGCCATGATCACCGAATACGGCATGTCCCCAGAGTTGGGCGTGGTCAAGTACGGCGAGGAACAAGGCGACCCGTTTGTGGGGCGTGGTGCGGGGAACCAGATGGATTACTCCCCGGCTGTTGCCGCAACCATCGATGAGCAAACGCGGTACCTGATGAACAAGGCACACGAAGAGGCATACAACATCCTCCGCGACAACCGCGACGTGCTGGACAAACTCGCCGAGAAACTACTGGAAAAGGAAACGTTACGACGCCCCGACCTGGAGGTTCTGTTCGAAGGCATGCCGCAGCGCGAACGTGTGGAAGTATTCCCCAACGAGGCAACCTACTTCCCTGCGCAAATCGGCCGCGAACCGGTGAAAACCCCCACGGAACTGGCCATTGAGCGTGGCGAAGAGCCGCCGAAGCGTTTTTCTCTGTTGGAGGCGTCCAAGGCTGCTCGCGCCCGTCGCGAAGCGGAACGCGCAGCTCAGGGGCTGATGCCCTTGCCGCCGGTGGATGCAGCGACGCGTCGAGATGGCACCAGCAATGGTCCAGGTAACTACAACAATGGCGCGGGTGGTCCTGGTTCTGGTGGTTCTCGGGGGCCCCAGCACACGGGTGGCCAGCCCACCTATGGTGGCACGCCGCCGCCAGCGGACTGGACTGTGCCCGGCTGGGACTCGCAATCGCCGCAATCTCCGCAGGACACACCACAGGGCGCACCCCAGGGAGCGCAACCATCGCAGCCTTCAGATGGTGGCAGGCATGCGCAACCAGAGCCGCAGCCGCGCGGCCAACATCCTGGGATGAACTCCTACGGTCCGGGTGTGCCCGATACGTACGGCGACCAGCCCACACAGAGTAGTCACGCTGCAAAAAACCCACCGAGCTCAGCTCCAACTGAGATCATTGGCTTCCGGCTGCCTGATAACGAGCAGCCGGAATACCCGGAACGCCCCGAGCACGGCAGCGGCGATTCTTCACGGGACCAGAAGGACGATCATGCCTAGCGGTGTGTTTGATCGTGAGCGCGCCGAGGCTGCCGTACGCGAGTTGCTCATCGCGGTAGGGGAGGACCCAGACCGTGAGGGCTTGCTGGAAACCCCGGCAAGGGTGGCTCGCGCGTATGCGGAAATGTTCGCTGGCCTGCACACCGAACCGACGGACGTGTTGAATAAGACGTTTTCGGAGGATCACCAGGAGCTGGTGCTGGTCCGGGACATTCCTATCTATTCCACCTGCGAGCACCATCTTGTGCCGTTCTTCGGTGTCGCCCACATCGGCTATATTCCGGGCGAGTCCGGCCAGGTGACCGGATTGTCCAAGTTGGCGCGCCTGGTGGATTTGTTTGCTAAGCGTCCGCAAGTGCAGGAGCGTCTGACCAGCCAGGTTGCAGACGCCCTGGTGGACAAGCTGGGCGCACAGGCCGTGATTGTGGTGATCGAGTGTGAGCATCTGTGCATGGCTATGCGGGGAATCCGCAAGCCGGGTGCCATGACCACAACCTCGGCTGTTCGTGGTGGTTTTAAGAGAAATGCGTCCTCACGTGCTGAGGCGCTGGCGTTGATTCGAGGTCACTAATGGCACGCTGCATGGTCATGGGAATTGTCAATGTTACGGAGGATTCGTTTTCCGACGGAGGCCGCTACCTCGACCAGGACGTGGCCGTCGATCACGCTCGTGAGCTCCTGACTCAAGGGGCGGACATTATTGATGTCGGCGGGGAGTCCACCCGCCCAGGTGCGCAGCGTATCGACGCCGCAACGGAACAGCGCCGCGTCATTCCCGTAGTGCGAGAACTCGCGCAATCGGGAGTGCGGGTCAGCGTGGACACAATGCGGGCCAAGGTGGCTGCTGCCGCTGTGGAAGCGGGCGCGGAGATCATCAACGATGTGTCTGGTGGCCTTGCCGACCCAGACATGCTGTCCGTGATGGCCGACAGTGGCCAGCGCGTATGCCTCATGCATTGGAAGGCCGAAGAGTATGGTGACGCTGCAGGTCAAGCGCATATTCAGGGAGATGTTGTCGATGAGGTGCATGCGCAGTTGCGTCGCCTTGTCGAGCGCGCCGTGACGGCGGGCATCGCTCCCGAGCGGATTATCCTTGATCCGGGCCTGGGGTTCGCCAAAACCCCCGAAGATAATTGGGCTCTGCTCCACGCACTTCCCTCGTTTGTTGGCACGGGTTTTCCGATCCTGGTGGGGGCGAGCCGCAAGCGTTTCCTGCAGGCGGTACGCACCGACCGTGGGATGTTGGATATGGCGTTGCCAGGTACTGCCGAACATTCCGCCGATCCCGCGACGTTTGCCATAACCGCCCTGGCTGCCATGCAGGGTGCGTGGGCGGTGCGTGTGCACGATGTTGCAGGCAACCGCGATGCCGTGGATGTTGCCCAGGCCTGGCGCGAAGGTGGCATTGCGGGAGGGCAGGCACCTCATGGCTGATCGTATTGAGCTGCGCGGACTGGAATGCTTCGGGTACCACGGTGTGTTTGAGGAAGAAAAACGCACCGGGCAGACTTTTCTCGTTGACCTTATATGTTGGTTGGATTGTGCAGAAGCGGCGCGCACAGATGACTTAAATTTGACTATTAATTATGCGGACCTTGCTCATATGGCACACACTATAGTCTCAGGACCTTCGTGTGATCTTATTGAAACCGTCGCCGCGAACATCGCCGATTCTGCCATGGCGGAGTATCCCCAACTCCATGCCGTTGAAGTTACCTTGCATAAACCCCAGGCCCCGATTCCCCTGAGCTTTGCCGACGTCGCTGTTGTGGCGCGCCGATCCCGCAAAAAAGTAGCGAGTGCACCGCGGGTGGTGGGGCGATGAGAGCTGTGCTGTCCATTGGATCCAATATGAATGACCGACGCGCCCTCTTGCAGGGCGCGTACGACCATTTCCGCCCCGAGCTTGTCGCGGCATCACATATCTACGCCACCCCACCGTGGGGCGTGACGGACCAGGAAGACTTTCTCAACGCAATTTTGATCGTTGAGACGTCATTGTCGCCGATGGAATTATTGCGCGCGGGGCAGGCTCTGGAGCGTGCAGCACATCGGGTACATACCCGCAAATGGGGGGCACGGACACTTGATGTTGATCTAATTTGTTGCGCCGACGGCGCTGGGCACTCTATCAAGTCCAGCGATCCGACGTTAACATTGCCGCACCCGTGGGCAGCAGAGCGTGTGTTTGTGCTGGTACCGTGGCTGGACGCCGATTCGCAAGCCACACTCAATGGTGTACATGTCACCGAACTGCTAGCTGCGCTCGATCCGGCGGACGTTGAGGCCGTGCGAGTGGTCGGCAGTTTCGCGGAAAGGGGGCTTGAGTGAAGCGGACGTCAATACGTGCGTTGGTGGCTACCGGCCTGTTTGTCGGGGCGGCATCAGGCATTCTGACCTGGGGTTTTTACGGCTATATGCCGCCTGTGGGGGTGAGCGTATCGGTCACGTTGTGGCTCATGTCGGTGGTGTGCGCAGTGATGGCGTGGCGCATGCGAAGTGGCATGGAAAAGGGCGGTATCGGCATGGATCGATCGCAAATCAATCCCGTGACCGCCGCGCAGTGGCTTGTTGTGGGCAAAGCGTCAGCCTGGACCGGAGCAATCGTGTCCGGCGTTTATGCAGGTATAGCCAGTTTTGTGGTGCCGCGATCCGGGGAGCTTGTGGCGGCTTCAGATGATCTTCCCGGTGTGTTGGCATCGTTGTCCGGTGCGGTTGCATTGTGTGTCGCTGGCGTGGTTCTGGAGCGGCACTGTGTCGCCCCGCCGCCGCCGGATGGCGAAACTGCGTGAAAGCTTAGGTACATTGGAACGCATGAGCGCCGAAAACAAAGTACAACAAGACCGCAGCAATATCCTTCAAATCGTGCTAGTGGCCCTTGCCGTCTTTGCCAGCGTGGCTATGCTGTTCACCGATAGCACCGCTGTGATGAAAGTGGCTGTGTTAGCGGCACTATGGGCTGCGTTTTTCGGCTTGCTTTTGGTCTCTCGTTACCGCAGGCAGTATGAGAAGCAGAAGACGCTTCTGGAGGAACAGTACGACCGCCACGAGGCCGAATTGGAGCTGGAAAAGGCCGCCCACCGTGAGCAGGAGCTGCGTTTGGAGCAGACTCTGCGCAAGACGCTGATGAAGGAAGAGGACAACCGCCTCGATGATATTCGTGATCAATTAACAGTCGTGCGTGAGCAGCTGGAAGAACTCAACGGCAGGTCCTTCGACTACGAGCCCACAGCGCTGCGCGCCTCCGCTATGCGGATGGATGACATGGCTGAGCTTTCTGGCCCCGTTCACGGCCCCAGTGAGGCGACTGAGGATGATTTTAGTGGCCTAAGCTCCTACGGTGACAGCTCCTACAGCGATACGTCTTACGGCGACACATCCTATGGCGACAGCTACAGCACCAGCACCTACGACACGGGCTACGGTAACGACAGCTATTCGGGTGACGATTCCGTCACAGAAGTCGAGTACACCGAAGCTGAGTACACGTCCACTCAGTACGCCACCAACGCTTTCTCCTCCAGCTACGCTGCCAGCAACTACTCCATGCAAGGTTCAGGTGGTACGGCAAGTTCGGTGCGCAGCTACGCTACCACCAAGGACAGCTACGACGACTACGACGACAGCGACTTCTCCTACGACAGCGACTTCAGCTCCGAGGACTACCTGGACGAACCCAGCCCCGCTCCGGAACCCTCGAAACGCTTCGACACCACGGCTTTCGCCGCTGTGCAGTGGAAACCCGCCAACACCGAACCCAAGGTGGAACCCACACCCGCGCCCATGAACGATTCCCGCCGGGGTCGTCGTCGCCGCGACGAAAACAGCGAAGCACCGTCCGTCGCTGACCTGCTTAAGAACTTCAACAGGAACAGCTAATTGCCGCCACGCATGGATGTGGCCATCGTCGGCGCGGGTCGTGTGGGCACCGCCCTGGCGACGCGCCTCAGCGCCGCAGGCCACAACATTGTGCACCGCATCACGCGTGACAGCCCATCACTGCTTGTCGACGCCCCGACCTGCCAACTCATCGTCCTCAGCGTTCCTGACCCGCAGCTTAGCGACGTCGTGACGGCACTCGCGCCGCACGTGAAACGTGGGCATATTGTCCTGCACACCTCGGGAGCGCACGGCCTAGACATCCTGGATCCCGTTGAAACAACCGGTGCGATAGTCCTGGCCATGCACCCCATCATGACCTTCGTTGGTGGGCCTGAAGACGCGAGCAACCTGGAAGGATGCTACTGGGGAGTCACCACCACCGATGAGCTCAGCGACACCATTGCGGAACTGCTCGTCGCCGAACTCGGTGGACAAATGATCCGGGTGTCCAACAACAAACGTGTTGCTTACCACGCCGCCCTCGCTTATGCCAGTAATTACACTGCCACTGTGCTTTCCGACGCTCGCGCCCAGCTCGCTGATGCTTTACAGAGCGGCGAGGATGCGGCGGCGCGGGTGCTCAGGCCGCTTGTCGAGGCGTCGATACGCAACGTGCTGGAAGCCGGGCCAGATGCCATCACCGGGCCCGCAGCCCGCGACGATGTAGCCATGGTGCAGCGACACATGGGGGCAATTGACGATGCTGGACGCAGACAAGCGTATCGTGAACTAGCGCGCCGAACAGCCGAACTCACCGGCGCACACGACGTAGAACTGTGGGCCCACACCGGAGAACAACATTGACCCCAACTTTTAAATCAGGGCAGGCGACCCTGGTACAAACCATAGACAACCTTCAGGAAATCACAGGTGCTTTCAGGAAAGCAGGGCGACCTGTTGTGCTCGTGCCCACGATGGGAGCGCTCCACGCGGGGCATCTTCAACTCGTGCGTGTGGCCAAACGCATCCCCGGCGCGCTCGTGGTTGTTTCCATCTTTGTCAACCCCCTGCAGTTCGCAGAAGGGGAGGATCTTGACGCTTACCCACGCACGCTGGATGCCGATGTGGAGTTGCTGCGTGGTGAAGGTGCCGATGTTGTGTTCGCGCCCTCTGCCAGGGAGATGTATCCCAACGAGTTCCGTACCACCGTTCAGCCCGGCGCGTTAGGAACTGTTCTTGAAGGCGCGTTCCGGCCCACGCACTTTACGGGCGTGCTGACGGTGGTGAACAAGTTGTTCAACATTGTGGGGCCAACCGACGCTATCTTCGGCGAGAAGGACTATCAACAGCTCATTCTTATCCAGCAGATGGTGACAGACCTGAATATGGGCATTCGCATTCATGGGGTGCCCATTGTGCGTGAAGCCTCCGGCTTGGCAATGTCCTCCCGCAACAGGTACCTGAGCGAGGAGGAACATGAGGTGGCGCTGGGCCTCTCTGCTGCGCTGACTGCGGGTGCCCATGCCTCCGAGAGTGGTGCCGATGCTGTGCTCGCAGCAGCCCGTAGCGTCCTCGCCGCTGTTGATGGCTTAGATGTGGACTATCTTGAACTCCGCCGCGCCTCCGACCTGGGCGAGATTGGCGAGGACAAGGCTGCGGGGGATACCAGGCTGCTGATTGCCGCGCGCGTGGGGACCACGCGGCTCATTGATAACGTGGGAATCCTGCTCGGGGAAGTTCAGCGCGAGACGTAAGGTTTCTACGCAAGCATGCCCCGCACTTCCGCATCAGTCGGCGGTTGCGCGCCGACGCGGGAGCAGGTGATGGCGGCGGCCGTGGCGGCGTAGGTGAGAATATCGCGCCATTCGTCGGCTGTGAGGGAGTCGATGAGGGCGCGGGGGTTTCCGTTGCCGCGTAGGTCGAATTGTGTGAGCAGGGCTCCCATGATGGTGTCACCCGCGCCGATGGTGTCCTGGACGGGGACGGAGACCGCGGGGACGTCGATACGCAGGTCGCGTGTTTCGAGGGTGATACCGTTGGCGCCACGGGTGATCACGCGTGCGGGAACATCGGTGTCGCCGAGGAAGTCCACCTCCTCTTCGGAAAGTTTCAGCAGCGTGACGCTAGGCAGGAGCGAATGCAGGAAGTCGCGGTGAGCATCAGTGGCGTAGAAGTCTCGGATATTGGGGTCAAGCGCGATAAACGTTCCGCGCGCCGCAAGGCTATGCAGCAGGGTGGCGTACCGGGACGCGCCGGGTTCAAGAGCGAGTGAGCAAGTGCCAAAGCAAGCGATGTGGGTGTCTAGGTCGTGAGGTGGTTCGACGAAGCGGTCGGCGGTGCCGTCAACGTAGAAGGTGTAGCTGGCACTTCCGTCCGCGCCAATGGAGGTGAGGGCGAGCGTGGTGGGTTCGGGGCCACGCTGGACGTGTTCGGTGTCGATATTTTCGCTGTTTAGACGGTTGTACAGCGCTGTTCCGAAGGCGTCGTGGGAGAGGCGCGAAAGGAATCGAGTGGGAGCGCCGAGTCGGGCGGTGGCTATGGCGACATTAAAGGGGCCACCCCCAAGGGCGGGGTGTAGTGGTATTGCGTGTGGTTCGCCGGTAGTGGTGGGGGAAGGTACGAGGTCGACAAGCCCTTCGCCGCAAATGGTAATCATATTCATTTTCCTTTTCGGGTGAAACGGAGGTGTAACTTTGTTGACGTTCCGACAAATAGTAGGAAATAATAGGCATATATTTATTACATAAAGCTTTTTCTGTGGCTGATCGGTGCCTCAGATGTGAAGCTTTGCTCTATGGACAAGTCTAGGTGGTACTCGTGCAAATGACGCGCTTCGCAGACCTTGGTCTGCGCGTTGTGATGCGACTCGGCGCTCCCAGCGCTGACCAGGAAGGGCGACGCAATACCGTAAATAACCTTGCGGAAGACATCAGTGCGTCGAGTGCGCATGTGGCCAAAGTTGTGGCCAAGTTGGTGAATATTGGTGTGGCAAACAGTGTCCGTGGGCGCAAGGGCGGCATCGTTCTTGCGGATGACGCGCCCTCAATGAAGGTGGGGGAGGTGCTGCGTAAGCTGGAGGTTAGCAGTGAGGTGATCAACTGTGTTGAGCCCACTGAATGCCCGTACTACTCCAACAATTGCCTGCTTCGCACGCGTTTGGCCCGCGCTCGGGAGGCGTTTTTTGCTGCCCTAGATGACCTCACGATTGCCGATTTGCTGGAGCACACAGCTCGTGAGCATAAGCGCTCAGGGGCTGTGGGGTTGGGGATCCCGCAAATGATTGACCCTAGCGATCGCACGGAAGCATTTGCCTAAGTCAAACTTTCGATTGATTTAGGGCGTAATGCCGGACGCTGCGATGTGAATTTAATATAGCTACCTGCCCCCCCCTACATGTGAAGTAAGGAGCTTTATCGCCATGTCTCACGACATCCATGACCATCACACGCCAACTCCCACCACTGACCGTTCCGGGCTTTCCGACGCCCATGCCGAGGTGATCCGCGCCACCCTTCCACTTGTTGGCTCCCGGATCAACGACATCACGCCGGTGTTCTACAAGAAGATGTTCACCGCTCATCCGGAGCTTATTGCCGATCTGTTCAATCGTGGCAATCAACAACATGGCGATCAGGCCAAAGCACTGGCCGCGTCTATCGCGGTGTTTGCTTCTGTGTTGGTTGACCCGGATAAACCGCACCCAGATGAGATGTTGGCCCGCATTGGGCACAAGCACGTGTCTCTGGGGATTACAAAAGACCAGTACCAGATTGTTCATGATCATCTGTTTGCCGCCATCGCCGAGGTGCTGGGAAGTGCTGTCACGCCTGAAGTGGCGGAAGCATGGGATGCTGTCTATTGGATGATGGCCGATACGCTCGTCCGTTTTGAAAAAGAGCTCTACACAGCATCAGGTGTGGCTGCGGGGGATGTGTTCCGTGATGTGACGGTGGCTGACAAGAAACCGCTTTCGGATACGGTGACTGAATTCACGCTCGTGGGTGAAGGGTTGGTGCCCCCACGTCCAGGGCAATACACGTCTCTTGGTGTTGTTCTTCCTGATGGTGCCCGCCAATTGCGCCAATACTCCCTACTGGATGGTGCCTATGAGCAAACAACCTCATGCTATCGGGTGGCGGTGGAGCGCTCGGGCGAAGTCTCGGAGTTTTTGCACAATCATGTTGCTGTGGGAGATACGATTCAGGCAACACTCGCAGCTGGTGATTTGATTCTCACTGATGGCGATAATCCTGTGGTGTTACTCTCCCAGGGTATTGGTTCGACACCCATGGTGGGTATGTTGTCGTATCTGGCGGCGCAACGTTCTCAGCGGCAGGTCATTGTGGTGCACGCGGATGCCTCAGAGGCTGAGTGCGCGCAGAAATCCGAGATGGAGCGCTTGGTGGAGCAGCTTCCGAATGCTCGCCTCGAGCTTTATTTCCGTGACCAGGGCGAGCGTGTCGACGCCCCGGCCATCATTCCCGCTGGTGCCTCCGTGTATCTGTGCGGCGGAGTGCGGTTCCTGCAGTCGGTTCGCGATCAGATTGATGCCATTCCCGCCGACCAGGCACCGGCCGATGTGCACTTTGAATTGTTTAGCCCCAATGATTGGCTGATCAGCTAGGGTCCTTTCTGGGGCGGCCGCGTTTGGGCAGGTCACCCGCGTCCTTGGGTAGCCTGCCCGCAGTGCGGAGGTTATCGCGCAGCATCACCTCGATTTGGGCATTGACGCTGCGCATGTTGTCCCCAGCCCACCGGGCGATCGCGTCGTAGATCGCCGGGTCGAGGCGGAGGGGCACATTTTTTCTGGGCATTGTGGTTTAAGTGTAGAGGCTGCCGGTGTTCACCACGGGTTGGGTAGAGGAATCAGAGCAGAGAACCACAAGGAGGTTGGACACCATGGATGCACGACGTTCGGAATCGAGGTCCACGATGTCGCGTTCGTCCAGCTTGTCCAGAGCGCTTTCTACCATGGTGACGGCACCTTCCACGATGGTTTCGCGGGCGTCGACAATCGCGGTGGCCTGCTGACGCTGCAGCATAGCCTGCGCGATTTCGGGGGCGTAGGAGAGCGCGGAGATGCGGGTCTCAACAATTTCCAGACCTGCGACGGCGACCCGGGCGGCCACTTCATCAGCGAGTTCCTGGGATACCAGGTCTGTGGAACCGCTCAGGCTGGGAATGGTGTCAATGTCGGTGGAGTCGTAGGGGTGGGTGGTGGCCACGTGCCGCAGCGCGGATTCGGACTGGGAGTGGATGAACTCCTCCATGTCTTCCACGGCGAAGGTGGCTTTGGCGGTGTCGGCGACCTGCCACACCACAATCGCGCCGATGACCACGGGGTTGCCGTTGAGGTCGTTGACTTTGATCTCGTTGGTTTCAAAGTTGCGCACACGCACGCTGACTTTTTTCGCGTTGGTCAGCGGCGGCACCAGCGACAATCCAGTGCGACGGTTAGTGCCCAGGTAGCGGCCGAACAGCTGGATCACCTGGGTGTGGCCCGGGGCTGTTGACCTTGATCATTCCGGCGACCAATGTGCCCATCACGACCCCCAGGATGCCAAGGCCAATGAGTGTCAAGCCTAACTGTTTCGCGTCTTCTTGGGCGGCTTTGGCAATCACGGCAACCACGGACCCCTACTATCAGCGCGAGGAAATGAGGACTGCCGCAATGGCTGCGCCTGGGCCCATCGTCCATGCTGGTTTCTCCATCACATCGACGTTTGTTCCCGAGTGACCGACGGGGTGTCGGAGACGACGATGGTCTCCTCTGGGACGGGGTCGGTGGACGGGGTATCGGCGGACATGGTGTCACTCCTCCTTCTGGCAAGGTGCTTACGAAAAACTGATATCAGTTTATCACAAAAAAATAGATATCAGATTTTTTCTCACGCCTTCCATGGCTCCCCGTAGCTGTGTCTTTCGTCGTTATGGACTAATCTGTAAACCTGTGACTGACGCGAAGAATCCCCACAACCGCAACGATGATTTTCCCAGAACAACTGCGCATTCGTCGTGAAAAACGCGCCCGCCTGCTGGAAGACGGCATTGATGCCTCACCCAGTTGTTGTGGATCGCACCACCTCCATCACGGACCTGCGTAACAATTATGTGGTGCTGCGGGAGGACGAGGGCGTCGATAAGCACGAAGACGAGCGCGAGGGCGTGCGTTACCTTGCTGTGGGGGAGGAAACCCAGGATGAGGTGGCTGTTGCGGGGCGCGTGATCTTTGTCCGCAATACCGGCAAGCTGTGCTTTGCCACCCTTCAGGAGGGCAATGGCACCAAAGTTGCAGGCTATGCTGTCGCTGGCGGAAGTCGGTGAGGAAAGCCTGGCCAACTGGAAAACCACCGTTGACCTCGGCGATATCGTGTCTGTGCGTGGGCGCGTCATTTCCTCCAAACGCGGTGAGCTATCCGTGCTGGCAAGCACCTGGCACATGGCGTCCAAGGCCCTGCGCCCTCTGCCTGTGGCTCACAAAGACATGAGCGAAGACACCCGCGTGCGGCAGCGCTACACCGACCTGATCATGCGCGACGCCGCCCGCACCAACGCGCTCACCCGCATCAAGGTGATGCGTGCGCTGCGCAACTACCTGGAAGGTGAAGGCTTCCTGGAGGTGGAAACCCCCATGCTGCAGACCCTGCACGGTGGTGCGGCGGCCAGGCCGTTTGTCACCCATTCCAACGCCCTGGATATCGATCTCTACCTGCGCATCGCCCCCGAGCTGTACCTCAAGAGGTGCGTGGTTGGTGGCATGGAACGCGTCTTTGAGGTCAACCGCAACTTCCGTAACGAGGGTGTGGATTCCTCCCACAGCCCTGAGTTCGCGATGCTGGAAACCTACCAAGCCTGGGGCACCTACGACGACGGCGCCGAGATGATCAAGGGCCTCATCCAAAGTGTCGCCCGTGAGGTGTTCGGTTCCACCACCGTCACCCTCGCGGACGGCACCGACTACGACCTCGGTGGCGAGTGGGCCACCATGGAAATGTACCCCTCCCTCAATGAGGCACTACAGCGTAAACACCCCGGTCAACCCGAGGTCACCGTGGATTCCACCGTCGAAGAACTCAAGGCGCTTGCCGACGTCGTGGGGTCAAGGTTCCCGGAGAACGGCGGCTGGGGTCACGGCAAACTCGTCGAAGAAATCTGGGAAGAACTCTGCGCCGACCAGCTCTACGGCCCGGTCTTTGTGCGGAACTTCCCCGTAGAAACCTCCCCGCTGACCCGCCAGCACCGAACCGAACGCGGCGTGACGGAAAAGTGGGACCTGTATATTCGCGGCTTTGAGTTGGCCACCGGCTACTCCGAACTCGTAGATCCGGTGATCCAGCGGAACGCTTTTGAAGACCAAGCCGGCTTGCTGCCGGGGGGCGACGACGAAAGCCATGGTCCTGGACGAGGACTTCCTCGCCGCCATGGAGCAGGGCATGCCCCCCACAGCGGGCACCGGCATGGGTATCGACCGCCTGCTCATGGCCCTGACCGGACTGGGAATCCGCGAAACCGTGCTGTTCCCGATTGTGAAGCCGGAGGCATAGGGCGGACTAGGGCGTGGTTGGGCCTGCTTATTGCGGCTGCCCAGTACAGCGATCTGGCCACAACGCAGCTAGTGAATAGCAGCGTCACGGCGATAAGGATCCAGCCGAGCAGTGCCCCATCCGGTGTAAACCAGGCCGTATCAATGAGTGAAGTAAAACCAAACATCAATGGCATGCCCTTGTAGATGGCCAGGGAGAATCCCCCGCCAGCCAGGAGCGTCAGGGCTGCTCTGGTGCCGGTGTTCAGGGCGCTTCGCGGTGGCAGCGGCTTCCGCCGCCAGCGCCACATTGTCCAGGCTAAGCCCAGTACCATCACCACAATGAGGCTTCCAAGCGTTCCTCATGATAATTGGGTATACCGATGGAGTTTCCTGGGCTTTTTATCCACAATGTCGAAATAATCATTCAGGTAAGCCGCAATCGGCTCATTCTGCTTCTTTCCCGATGTACTGACGAGGTCAAGGCGGTTGACCAGTAGCACTGTTCCCTTTCCCGTTTCGGGAGAGAATTCGAGCCTGGGTAAAGAAGCCGCCAGGCTGCCCGCCGGTATGGCTCACAATCTGGCGTTCCGCGCCGTCAGAGGTGTGGCGTGTTGTACCGAGGCCAGGCCCATACTCAACGGTTTCATCCCTGTCCTTTGCTCCCGTTGCGCGTGGCAACATACCTCGGAGCGCGTGTTCCTGGTGCTGGCGTAGCTGCCACGCACCATAACGGGCAAGCTGCACCGCTGACCCTGATATACCGCCCGCTCCGAAACTCTGTGGATAAATACCGTGTGTTTTATAGGAGCGTAGCGTTCCAAAGAAAAATGCATAACCTGGGGGAACGTCGTTGACCACGGAATCCACGTCGGCCAGGAGTGGACTGGAATCCGAAATTTTTCCAATGTGTTCGTTCAGATAATCGGAATAGCTGGGGGTGTGCGTCACCCGCTCAATCAAAATCTGCAACAGCATATAATCGTGGCTGCTGTACTCCCAGGTACCAAAGCGATTAACGGACTTTAAGGGGAGACCCTCGTCAATAACGGCGTTGGCCTGCGGATCACTGATCATTTTTGGCAAAGCGGTAAGCCCCGAGGTGTGTTGCAGCATGTTTGTAATGGTTGCGCCGTTGTTGCCAAAGGCGGTGCCTTCGAACTCAGGGAAATATTTCGTTATTGGGTCATCAAGGGAGATGGTGCCCTGCTCTGCAAGCTGCATGATCACACAGCAGTGAAAGATTTTGATATCGAACCCCAGATAAACGGAGTGTCCCTGGTGATGGGATTGTTGTGGCTATCTACCCGAAATAGCGTTCGGCGGTGACGCCATTTCGATCAAACTCCACTATCGCTATGCCGGGCGCATCAGCATTGTCAAAAGATGTTGTGGGCATGCTGGTCCAGGGTGGGAGAGGTGGAGGATTGAGCATGGACTGGGGGTGAGGGGCGTCGCTATGCACAGGCACATGAGGAATGTGCAGGCGGCAACAACGAAACGTGACATGTCGTGTCCTATTTGGGTTGAGAGTTGATGCCGGAACGCGCGTGACGTCGGTTTTCCCGGTGCGTAGGTACTGGTCAATTGCGTTATTGAGGGCGGTGTTTCCGCTCAAACCCTGAACGTGCCCTGGACCGTCAGCGGTCAGCATGAGACTGCATGGCTGTGACATCTTCTCGAAATTCCAGTACGGCGTTTGCGAATCCCGAGTGGCCTGGATCTGCAGTGGCTTCGTTGCCAGGTGTGCCCCGGAAATCTGGCGAGCGGGTCGCTGTGGCTCGATAGCCGTTGCAACCAATCCCACTGGCGATGAGATGAGGGCAGAGCGTGCACACCGCCTGTGACGGCTTGTGCCCACAGTGCAGCTGCCGCATGATCTGCTTTGGATCGGCCACTGCTGTCACCACAAAACACCATGAGCGTCACAGCCATATCTGGCCTAGAAGCATCTTCTTCTTGTGATGGCATGGTGACCGGCTCGGGACTCGCGAGTGCTGCAGCAAGCTCCGGCCATTTCTGCGGAGTGCGGACGTATGAGGCAGCCAACGTGCAGAGAGGGCGAGTTCTGTTGGTTGGCACCCGGGTGGGTGAGCTGACTGACCAGCCCCTGCGTGTTGACGCTCGCGGTCCCCGTAGCGTTCATTGCCTCTACACCGAGCTGGCCGGTTGAGCCTAGTGCCTCAGGAACATCGCCGGGTTGTGCTGGTGGCGGTGGCACTGTCGGTTTCGTGCCGCTTTCAGCTACAACGCGGGCTGACCAGGTGTTATACACCGCACGCGGGGTGGTACGAAAGTGGTACAGTCGTCCTGCTTGGCCACCCAGGTGATCATGGAAGGCATCATTATGCCCTATGATTTGCTCTGAGTTATCCGCATCAGGGTTGTCAGCCGCATCACGCACTACCTATCTGTGTGTGTTGTGGATATGCAGTGGCGTAGACAGAGGAGAGAGTGTGCCGTAAGACATGCCGTAGAGTGATTTTGTCTCGCTCAGTGCCTGGCATGGACCTGATTCCAGTCCTCCGCAGTGTCTCCGTGTTGATGGTTTCCGCGTAGCCGGGGTTTGTAGCGTTACAGTCTGCTTGAAGATTGCCACCAACGTTGGTTGTGTCTTGCTGGAACAGGTCAGTGGACACGTGGCAGTCCACGGGTGTGGATCCTCAATCCGCGGGGCTGCACGCCAATGATGTCCCACTCTTCAGGCCAGATTATTGGTTGCTCTGCCTTTGGTATCAAAAAGCGTCATATACCGAGCCGCCGGGTCCGCCGGGATTAACAAACAACGATCCGCGCCGCTTATCCGTATTTTTCGCTGGTAGTTTCACAAAGCCGACGCTGATCTTCTTGCCGCCGGGGTCGCTGAGTTCATCGACGTCGATACGCCCGCATGCTGACATGCTCGTTAACTTCGGAGGGCATGCTCCCACGTGATGGATTGCGCGGGTGGCAGAAGCGGTGGGACTACAGCAGGGGTCAGTGGCACCTAATCGAGTGCTGATGCTGCACTTTACCGCCGCAACGATTTGTTATCGATGAATGATGACATGTTTATAAGTATGTCATAGTGGGTAGTAGTGTGCACATCAGGTAAACCCTGACGTTTTCCTGATCTGCACCCGCTGTGGGCTGTAGGGTTGAAGGAGGTAGCAGTTATGCTTTATTCATTACCTTGAGAGGACCTCACGCCCATGATCGAAAAAGCCATCGCCGACTTCCTGACTGCAATCGCGCAATCCGTACACAATGGTGATGATGTGAAAGCTGCATTGTCGCCGGTCGTGCAAGAGTTGGCGACGACAGCGGACGACGGCACTACGCCATGACGCAACTCGCGCCGCTGGTCACCGACGTTGCCTCGCCGGAGAAGCCTGCTTCATTGCCTCTGGTAGTGGGATATTTTTGTGGAAAATGGTGGAGACCCGTTGATTGGTTATGCCCCGATTCTGACCCGATTCAATGAGACGCTGGGCAGGCCATTGATTTCGCCTCACAGTGCGTGGATATGCCACTCGACTCTGAAGCGCTGCAGCCCTCATCGACGAATACGGGTCGGCAGAAGAGATCGATCCGATGGATTTGGTGCGGGCACACTCGCCACCCACGGTGAGGAAGTGGCACAACACAATCCAGAGCTCTACTCGGCTCTAGAAGCCCAAATAGGATTGCCCAACGCTGCCCTGGCGCATATGAATCATTGCCCAGAAGCCCGTGCTTACGCTCGTGAACTTCCAGATTTTGTCGACCGACTGGCCGCAACGGAAGGTTTTATTGACAACGAGAACGTGTACTGGTGCCACAGGCTTGCACAAATGCTGGATAATGAAGAACTCCTTGTGATCCACCCGGCAAGCGAACAAGGTTTCCGCGTGCGCATTAGTGGCATCGGCGATAACTTCCAGCTGCACACACTCCTTGCCGACGCCCTGAACGGGCCTGATGGTTTCACGACACACCCTGATCCGCACATTGCTGCCATTGCCCGTGGCGAACAAGAGCCTGAGGATGACGATTTCGCAGTGGGCGTGTTCAACATGGTCAACTGGACCGGCATCAAAGGTCTGCTGGGTGAATCGGATGATGACGATGAGTCACACAGTTTCTTTGACGAGTGGATCTGGGGCGAAGGAACACCCTACGATATCGAAAAGTTCGAGGGGACACGCGTGGTGCTCATTGACGACGCGCCTTACCAACGAAGCTGGCAGGCCCACCTCACTTTCGGCGGGATCCGCCCAGAAGTGACGGTTGTTGAAAAACTCACCCCGCAGCAAGTCCAGGATTGGGTGCAGCGCTTCCAGGCTGGGTGTGGCTCTGCGCTACTCTTCCGTCCATCCGCCAGCTTTTCAACGCCGCCAACTAGCGATACCGCCGCAAAGAATCCGATGTAGATTCCCGCGATGTTGCGAATGGCTACCGGCCAGCCTAGTTTGTCGGCGTTGATGAACCCGTAGGGGTAGTAGCCGCCGGTGGTAATGCCGCGGAAGATGGTCAGATGGTCCACACCACGGGAATGACCAGCGCAAGATAGTGGTTGTGAGGGTGATTTTCCCGCTCGGTTTTGGTGTCCCCAAAAACATGAACAGTATCCAGGTTAGTGGCGCGAGAGTGGCATGATGATGTGGAAAACAGGGTTGGTGTACAGCTCAATTCCCTCGTCAGGAGGCCGTGGCCCTGAGGATGAGGTTGTAGATCAGGCCGGTGACGGTGAGCATGAGCGCGGCGTCGATACGCACTACTTTGGCGAGCGTGGGGGAGACGCGGCGGAAGTTGGTGAAGTACCCTAACCCAACGAGTGCGCCAAGAAGATCTGACCACATGTGAAGTAGGAATAGTTTGCGAGAGTTTCTCGGGGCCGCTGGTGAATGCAGGCCAGTTTTTCAAAATGGAACGATCTGCGAGTTGATGCCGGAAAAGAATGAAGGCAGAACCGCCGAGAAAGGAACATGATGAGGCCCAGCCAGCGCACAAGTTGGTTGATCACGATCAAAGACTATACGCGGTGTGCATGGGAGGTCGTGAACTGTTAGACTCTCAGAGCTCGGCTTTTAGCCGTGGAAATTTTGTGAGGAAAGCGCACAGTTGCTATGTCGGATTTTCCCCAGTCGCCAGGCGACGCACTCGAACCTGATCAATCCCGCCAAACCAACACGGCGCGCCAGAACAGCCTGGTGTTGTGGATCCCTTGTCATCTCGACGATGGTGATGATCCTCAACGAGACGGTCCTGTCGGTGGCGCTGCCCATTATCTCCCAGGATTTTGGTGTGGAAGCCACACGATGGTGCAGTGGCTGACCACTGGTTTTCTGCTGGTGATGGCCGTTGTGTTTTTCCCATGACGGGGTATCTGTTGCAGCGTTTTTCCACGCGCACTATGTTTGTGGCGGCGTTGGCCTTGTTTGCCATTGGTACGGCCGCAGCTGGTATGGCCTGGACATTCCCCATTCTGCTGGTTGCCCGCCTAGTGCAGGCGATTGGTACGGCAGTAATCATTCCACTGCTCATGACGGTCACCATGACCACAGTTCCACCGGAGCGCCGCGGCGCAACGATGGGGCTGATCGGTGTGGTTATTTCTGTTGCTCCGGCACTGGGACCAACAGTGTCGGGCGTTATTCTCAGCGCGCTCAGCTGGCATTGGCTGTTCTGGACGGTGCTGCCCTTTGTGGTGTTATGCCTGGTCATCGGCATTAAGTTCATGCGGAATGTCTCAGAGCAGCACGCCCTTCCGCTGGATATTGTTCGGTGCCGCTGTCGGCGTTGGGTTTCGGCGGGCTGGTGTACGGCCTCTCGGAAATCGGCACGGTGATCAACGGCAGCACGAAGATGCCACTGGTGGTGCTGGCCGTGGGGCGGTGTTCCTTTGTCTTGTTCGTGCTCAGGCAGCTGACACTGGGCAAGCGTGACGCGGCGTTATTGAACCTTCAACCGTTTAGTTTCAGGCCGTTCTGCGTTGCAGTCATAGCCATTGGGTCTAGCATGGGTGTGCTGTTGGGTACGGTTGTAGTATTGCCGTTCTTCCCTGCAAGACTCGCTGGGCGCATCGGCCTTGCAGACAGGGTTGTTGGTGCTCCCCTGGTGGTTTGCTGGAGGGGCTGGCCAGCCGGTTGTGGGGCGCATCTGCATGATCGGCGTGGTGCCCGTGTGCTGGTCATTTCCGGTGCGATCGGCATCACTGTCAGTGAGCTGGGACTGTCCATGCTGTCGGAAAAATTCGAGCATTTTTGCGGTGTTGGTGCTGCATATGCTGCTGTGCCTCAGCCTGGCCTGCGTGATGACTCCCCTCATGACCGACGGTCTTGCCACGTTCCGCAGAACCTGTACAGCCACGGTTCCGCGATTTTAGATACACTGGAGCAGCTGGGCGGTGCGGCTGGCACGGCGATTCTGGTGGCGGCGATGACGGTGGCCTCGAAAGTATGCCCTGGATTCTGGTGATGCCCCGACTACGGCAATGGCATCTGGCGCGTCAACGGCCTTCATTGTGGGCACATTGGTGGGCGTGGCGACCCTGGTAACGGTGCTTTTTGCTGCTGGGAAGACCGCCAAGACGGCTGAGCCAGCAAGCGATGGGTAGCTCTGGGACTAGATGGGGGCTGCGAGCTGCAGGGCGTTTAGGCGTCCTTTTGCTGGCCTTGGTTCTGTTCATAATTACACCGTTCGGCCATCAAACGGTGTAATTGTAATGCCCTTCCGTAAAACCCCAGTTCACAAAAGTAGCAGAGGGTATAACTACACCGTTTTATTTTTTATGGTGTAGTTGCAGTCTTCTCAGCACATCCCGGTAGGCATAGCCGGAGAATGCTTGTTTGGCGGAGTAAGCCCACACTCGATAGCCGGCCGTTACGAGGGCATCAAGGCGGTTGGTGGCCTTTTCAATGGAGAATCGCTGTTTATCTTCCGTGTCGCCGTACTTTCCCAGCCCGGAGATTTCGATGACAATGCGGGTGCCGCGAACGTAAAGGTCCACACGACGCAGCACACCCCGGGCGTCAATAAGTTCTACCTGGGGTGCCAGGTCCACGAGTCCTTCGTGGCGCACTTGTGCGAGAAAGTATGCCTCAGCTGCGGAATCAAGATGTGGGTCGGCGAGTTGTAGGCATTGTGCCAACATTGGTGATCGAGTGGCGGCATGGCGAAGTTCCTCAGTGGCATCGGATCGGTGTTTCAATGCCCAGCAGACGGACATAAAACAATCCTCGAAACCGTGGAATCGTGCCAGGTCAAGGGCTGTCTGCGCAATGTTGGTGACTGCGACGTGCTGCCCCTGTACATAGTCTTTGGTGGACAACCGGCCTGTGAGTTTCCTGCCGGAACAAGTCGTGTCTTTTCGGCCGCGTGCTACGTAGTATTCGACCGGCGAATTCTTATCGACGAGTGTCACATGCCCCGACAGAAGCGCCGCTGATCGACCACCGATGACGCGTATCCCACTTGTTCCCAGTGCGAGAGCGCGTAGACGGTGCTGCTCCCACGGCGGCTGGCTGGTGTAATCAGCTCGTGGAATATAGACACCACGTGCAAGTTTTTAGGTAGTGCCGTCACGGACGAGCTTCCGTACGGCGCGCATAAAAGGCTCTGGCTGAGCGCGGGCCACAATCAGCCCGTGTTGTTCTTGTTCCCCCACGTGTTTCCCCCACAGGAAAGAGTATCACTCCCGCTTTGACGTCTACGTTGACTGCCGTGCGAGCTCGCAGGCAATCACGGCGGCGGCCATGCGGAGCAGGAGTTCATCGTCGCTGACTTTGCCGCAGGCACGGGCTACTCTGAGTGTACTTTTTAGTGGCTGCTGGCTCCATGACCTCGCGGGAATTGTGGTTGGTTGAAGTAGTCCTCAGCGCTGCGGTTCCTCAGGTGTCGAGCGACAAACTGGGCGGTGTAGCGCATTCCGTTGTCGGTGCCGTTGAACCAGCAGGAAACATACAGCGAAAGACATACGTAGTCCTCCTGCCCTGATTGGTGGTGGACCCTGGTGTACGGGCCAAGCCAGCACCCCCTGTCTACAGGTAATTTTATGGGCTGTTCGCTACAGGCGTGCAGTGTCTGCGGCGTCGAGTGGGGTTTGACCTGCTGAAAATTTATATGTGCTACCTAGGGGTGAGCAACTCGTCTGTTCAATGGGGACTGAATTGGGCTTGCGGCGGGTTACAGTGGGTGCCGTTAGCTAGAAAAAGAAGGAGAGTCATGTTCGAGAGGTTTACGGACCGAGCTCGCCGCGTCATCGTGTTGGCGCAGGAGGAGGCTCGGAGCTTCAATCACAATTACATCGGCACGGAGCACATTCTTCTTGGCCTGATTCAAGAGAGGGCGAGTGTGTTGCTGCGAAGGCGCTGGAATCCATGGGTATCTCCCTGGAGGCCGTGCGTCAGGAGGTCGAGGAGATTATCTGGCCGCGGTAGCCAGCCGCACGTTGGCCATATTCTTTACTCCCCCGTGCCGAGAGGTTCTGGAGCTCTCCCTGCGTGAGGGCCTACAGATGGGCCACTAAGTATATTAGCTACGGAATTCCTGCTGCTGGGCCTGATCCGTGAGGGTGAGGGCGTGGCTGCGCAGGTGCTAGTGAAGCTCGGTGCGGATCTGCCGCGTGTGCGCCAGCAGGTTATTCAGCTTCTGTCCGGCTATGAGGGCGGTGAGGCGGTACGCCTGAGGCTCCGCAGCAGAGCGGCAGGCAGCGACGCCGTTGGCGCCGGCGCTTCCCGGTGGTCGGGTGCAGAGCAGCGTTGGTGAGCGCCCATTCGCTCGTGTTAGACCAGTTCGGCCGGAACCTGATCCCAGGCTGCCCGCGACGGCAAGCTTGATCCGGTGGTGGGGCGTGAGAAGGAAATCGAGCGCGTCATGCAGGTTCTTCCCGCCGCACCAAGAACAATCCGGTTCTTATCGGTGAACCCGGTGTGGGTAAAACCGCTGTTGTCGAGGGCTTGGCCCTGGACATTGTTAACAGTAAGGTTCAGAGACGCTGAAGGATAAGCAGCTTTACTCCTGGACCTGGGTCCGCTTGTTGCGGGTTCGCGTTACCGTGGTGATTTTTGAAGAGCGCCTGAAGAAGGTGCTCAGGGAGATAATCAGCGCGGGGACATCATCCTGTTCATCGACGAGATCCACACTCTCGTGGGGCTGGTGCCGCCGAGGGTGCTATCGACGCTGCGTCGCTGCTTAAGCCCAAGCCGGCCCGCGGTGAACTGCAGACCATCGGTGCCACCACGTTGGATGAATACCGCAAGCATATTGAGAAGGACGCTGCGCTGGAGCGTCGTTTCCAGCCCGGTGCAGGGTGCCGGAGCCTTCCGTTGAGCTGACCATCGATATTCTTAAAGGTCTGCGTGACCGCTACGAGGCTCACCACCGCGTGTCCATTACCGACGGCGCGTTGGCTGCGGCCGCCAACCTCTCCGATCGCTACATCAACGACCGCTACCTGCCGGACAAAGCCGTTGACCTTATCGACGAGGCTGGTGCCCGTATGCGTATCAAGCGCATGACCGCACCCGCTGGCCTGCGCGAGGTGGATGAGCGCATCCGCCGCCGTGCGTCGCGAGAAGGAAGCGGCTATCGACGCCCGGGACTTTGAGAAGGCAGCCGGCCTGCGGGATCAAGAGCGCAGGCTAGGTGAGGAGCGTCTCCGAGAAGGAAAAGCAGTGGCGCGCCGGTGACCTGGAGGAAATCGCCGAGGTTGGCGAGGAACAGATTGCCGAGGTGCTGGGCACCTGGACTGGTATCGGTGTTCAAGCTCACCGAGGAAGAATCCTCACGCCTGCTGCACATGGAGGAGGAACTGCGCAAGCGCATCATCGGCCAAGACGATGCCGTGAGTCCGTCTCCCGTGCGATCCGCCGCACCCGTGCCGGCCTGAAGGATCCGCGACGCCCCTCCGGTTCCTTCATCTTTGCCGGTCCGTCCGGTGTGGGTAAGACCGGGATTGTCCAAGGCGCTTGCGGAATTCCCTGTTTGGCGAGGACGACGCACTGATTCAGATCGATATGGGCGAGTTCCACGATCGTTTCACCGCGTCTCGCCTGTTCGGTGCCCCTCCCGGATACGTCGGCTACGAAGAGGGCGGTCAGCTCACCGAAAAGGTGCGTCGCAAGCCGTTCTCCGTGGTTCTGTTCGACGAGATCGAAAAAGGCACACAGGAGATTTACAACACCTTGCTGCGAGGTGCTGGAAGACGGTCGCCTCACCGACGGCCAGGGGACGCGTGGTGGACTTCAGAACACTGTGCTGATCTTTCACCTCCAACCTCGGGTACCCAGGACATTTCCAAGGCCGTGGGCATGGGCTTCAGCAGCGTCGGGAAAACCGATGCGGAAGGCCAGTACTGAGCGCATGAAGCAGAAGGTCAACGACGAGCTGAAGAAGCACTTCCGCCCCGAGTTCCTGAACCGTATTGACGACATTGTGGTCTTCCACCAGCTCACACAGGAAGAAATCATCAAGATGGTGGACCTGCTGGTTGGCCGTGTGTCCAAAGGCTCTCAAGGCCAAGGACATGGACCTTGAACTCACCGACAATGCCAAGAAGCTCCTGGCCAAGCGTGGTTTCGACCCGGTCCTGGGTGCTCGTCCGTTGCGTCGCACCATTCAGCGCGAAATCGAGGATGTTCTGTCCGAGAAGATCCTCTTCGGCGAGGTCGGTGCTGGTGAGATCATCACCGTGGACGTGGACAACTGGGATGGTGAATCCAAAGGGCACGAAGCTCAATTCACCTTCACTCCGCGCCCCAAGCCGTTGCCTGACGGTGGTGACTTCGGAGAAATCTCCGTGGAGGCCGCCGAAGCGGTCGTCGCCGCAGACTCAGACCTGTAAAGACCTGTGACGCAACCGCTGTAGTCAACATCACAACACAAGCCGCTGTCCCCTCACACGAGCGTGAAGGGCACAGCGGCTTTGTTGATTTTTCACCAATTCCGTTACATTACCGTTATTCTGGGAAAGTGTGAGGCTGTTTGAAAATAAAACTCAAAAGTGCTAACCCATGCAGGAAGTCAGGCGAAGAAAAGAGGTGACATGGGCGCGAGGCGGAAACAAGCGCAGGACAACGACCTTGGCGCAGCTGACATCGTCGGCGCGCAGGGACGCGCCTTAGCGTATGCCATCGCCTTTGTGTCTTTTGCCAGGTCGCAGAAGTATAGCCCGGCACAGCTAGCCAAATGGGTCACGACCAGTACGAGTCCACCGGCTGGTACGACGGATTTGCCGCCAGCCACGACCCAGACAGCCTGTTCGAGGCGTTCCTCACTGACATCGTGCAGGGGCATTTGCTGTTGCGCACGGCGGCGAAAATCGTGCGCGACGGTGAGGGAGTGATCATTCACCAGATACGTTTATTCCTCGCCGCGCCCGAGCCATGTCCCGGCAGTTTGGGCTGGATCCCACGGACGTGGAGTCGTTTGTGGAGGGCTTCTTGTCCAGCACGCCACCCGCCTGGGCATGTCGGCCACAGTGAGCTCCGGCCAGCGTGGGCGGGAAGTGCATTTCTCCCAGCTGGAATAACGGTAATGCGTTGACGGTACGTGAGATCCTAGAGCAGGATCGCGCCTGGCTACGTGGGTTTTTGCAGCACAGGTGGGGTGGGGACACGTTGCTGACACGCGGCAAGGAGACAACGTCGCCTCAGCATCAGGGTTTCCTGGCCACGGAGGGGCAGAAAATCGTGGGCGTGCTCACCTACGCGGACGATGGGGAGCACTGCGAAGTGCTGACCCTTGATGCACTAGAACCAGGCCGCGGCATTGGTCGATTGTTGGTGGATGCCCTCATGGGTCTCGTGAGGTTGGGGAGGTAATAACGGCAGTCACCTCGAACGATAATCTTGATGCTCTGGGGTTTTACCAGCGCATTGGGTTCAGTTGACGGCGGTCTGCCGGAAGCCATCAACAACGCGCGGCTCACCAAACCATCCATTCCGACGGTGAGCAAGCGGGGCATTCCCATTCGGGACGAGCTGGTTCTCACTCAGGTCGTGCGACCCTAACATCACCTGACCTCACCAATGAGGGCGCATGTCACATATATAGTGGGAGGCGCAACAAGCGTGAAGGATCGTAAAGGAGTTGATGCGGAGTGAATCACCTGCGTAAACGTCAGAAGATGGGCAAGAATAGTTGGCTGAACGTGTCGGGTTCTGGTGTGTCCGCATCCACGAAGGTGGGGCCGGTGACGTTCAATAGTCGCGGTGGTCTGTGGTTGAGCTTTCCCGGCGGCCTGACATCTGCGGTCGCTGGCGCTGACGCATATCACAGTATCGTTGTACGTCCATGGACGTACAATCACTCAGACATACATGTGCGAGGGGTGACATATGGCCCAGAGGCAAACTAGCGACGACAGCGCCGCCGGTCAGCGCGATGAGCGGTGGAAGCTGATGCCGTGCTGCGTCTAGGTTTGCTGATGGTTGCCGCTGGAACCGGCGGTTATCGTTATCCGCGCCATGAAAAACGCGCGGCCCGGGCCATGGGGTTTGATCGCCTAGATGCGGAAATTTCCATCACCAGTGTCGTGTGCACGTTCCACGGGGCGTGTCTTTTTCGAACAGTGGTGGCTACGCAACCCGCCCCGGCGGTGGATGCCTCCCGCATAGAGGCCCTGGAACATCTCACACATCACCTGCCCAATCGCACGCAGGCGCAAACGCGTTGACCATGTGCTGGACGATATTGTCCATTCGGTGACACACCGCTGGTCGCGGCCTGTGTTGATGGTCGCAGCGGGTGCGGCCTGTGCGGCGTTCGCACTGCTCAACTACTTTCAGCCGAGGGGCCGCAGCCGTGGCGGTGGCTGCGGCATGCGGACAACTGGTGCGTGCAGATTCTCGCGTCGCGGCACCTCAACCAGCTGGGCGTGGTTGCCGTAGCTGCAGCAACCTCCTGCCTGGTGTTTTACCTCCTGAACTGGGCATTGCCGCTGACGCACCTCCCTGATGATGCTCCGTACCTTCGCCGCCGGATGCATCGCGGCGGTGCTGTACCTCATTCCCGGCTTTCCGCTGTTTTCCTCCATGCTGGACCTCAGCTCGTTTCGACATCACCGCAGGTTTGACCCGCTTGTGTTACGCCATGGCGGTGATTACCGCCGCCACCATGTCCGTAGCGTTGGTATCGGCGATGACGGGACTATCGCCGTTGTCTATCGACGCCCCGACCCCCACTGCTCGCTGGTATCTGCTCGCCGCTGTTGCCAGTTTCGTGGTGTCGGTGGTTTTGTACGTGCTGTTTAACTCATCACGGCGCATGGTGCTGTTCGCGGCATCGATAGGCGTGGTGGCCAACATGGTTCGGCTGGTGATGATCGATGCGGGCGTGCAGCCCAGTACGCCGCCTCACACCGGCGGTGTGGTGGTCGGGCTGCTGGGGCGGTGATTACGGCGCGAGACAACCCCTGCCGCGTATCACCATGACGGTGCCTGCATCGGTGATTATGATTCCCGGCACGGCTATGTACCGTGCCGTGCATTTCCCTCAACTCAGGCGATATTGATCAGGCGCTCTCCAACGCAGCTACCGCCGGGCCTGATCATCGTGTGGATTTCCGCTGGTCTTGTGACTGCACGCATCCTGACGGACAGGGATTGGGCGTTCGGGAAGCCTATCGACTTTCAGAAACACAGCGGACTAAATGCGCCCGGGAGCTGGAACAAACCATCAGGCGTTTGCTCGGCCAGACCGTCGGTCAGTAGGGGAATGCAGCGCCCGGGAGCGTTGCGGGAGCGTCGGGCCACGCGGCGTCGATACGCGACTGCGGAACTGGTGCTGTGGCACCCGCAGCACTCCGCTGATCAGCCCCCGTACTCGCCGATCCGTACCTGTGAACTTTTGCACGCTTCTTCGCCCGTGCCAGTTCCTCAGTAGACGGTTCCGGACAACCCGCCAAACTGCCATGCGCAATTTTTGATCAGTGGGCAGGGCATCGCACTCGCGAGGTGGCGGTGCAGACCAGCGCCCCTAACTCCATCAGAGCCACCGACATATCCGCCGCCTGTTGGAGCTCTTGTGGAAAGCAGTGCCTCCACCTGCGCCAAATCCCCCTTTTTCGACGCCGCGCCGGGCAGGAACCGCCCCAGCTTCAGCGTGAATACACCCGCCGAACATTCGTATCCACGACCGGAACCCGCTGCCCATAGGCGAATGCTGCCACTGCCCGCGCGTGTAATCCCCAATCCCCGGCAGTGCCAGCAACTCGTCCACATCCGACGGAACGTCGCCACCATGCCTTATCGACGATCACCGCGCGCACTCCAACAGTCGTAAAAGCGCGCCGCGGGTACCCCAGCTTGCCCCACGCACGCAGTACGTCATCGGCGCTGGCCTGGGCGAAATCAGTGGAGAGGCCAGCGGCGCATCCCACGCCTGCCAGATTGGTTCACGCTTGACCGGGGTTTGTTGGCTCATTACTTCGCTCAGGAGGATTCCCCACGCAGAGGTGTCGGGGGTACGCCACACGATGTCCCGCTTGTTGGCGGCAAACCAGGTGATGAGGGTGTTCATCGGGGAAAGTGAAAGACCATCAAATTGCCAGGTGTAGCCAAAAGGTCGCACAGCGCCGTATCGGGGATGCACAATGAATTCATGACCCCCTCTAGTACTGACAACATCATCACTCCCAAGCAGGCATGGGACGCCCTCGCGGAGGGCAACCATCGGTTCATGACGTTCCGGGAAAAGCGCCCAACCAGGACGTGGAGCGCCGCATGCAAATGCGCTACGGTCAGAATCCCATTGTGGCGTGCTCGCTGCTCAGACTCGCGTGTGCCCGTCGAACTGATCTTTGACCAGGCCTCGGCGATGCTTTTGCTGATCCGCACAGCTGGCGAGACTATCGACTTTCGCGGTGCTTGGCAGCCTGGAATACGCCGTGGAATCGTTGAACGTTCCCCTCATCGTCGTGATGGGGCATGAGTCCTGCGGCGCGGTCGCGGCAACCAAGCCGCATTGGACGGACATGAAATTCCCGCAGGTTTTCAGCGCGTGCTTATTGAGAAAAAGTCAGCCCGTCCATTCTGCAGGGCTCGCGCAGCCGGCTGCACTACCACCGCAGAGTGAAGCGCATCATGTTGCCGAGCAGGTGGACCAAGTGCTGAGCCGTGCCCCGAAGTCAAGTCAAGGTTTCCCGTGGAACATGCGGAATTGTGAGGGTGCTACCGTCTGTCCGATGGGCTCGCCGAACCAGTGGTCACTGTGAGGGTGGAGAGTAGCACCACCAGTCACATCAGACACGCCGATACGCTAAAGCATCACGCGCCGCGTACCTAATAAGGTAAAAGGCGTGGGTACGCCACAGAACAAACGACACCCCGAGATTATCTGCATCCGCCGCCGTATCGCAGCCGTTGTGATACTCGTGGTTGTCGCAGGCCTACCTCATTTGGCTGATGTCGGTTGTCGGGGGCGGTAAAAAGACCAACGCCGAGGATCCCAGCGCTGTGGCCACGACCGCTTCGTCCACCGCCGCCCCCTCATCCACCAGCAGCGCGTCTGCAAGCAGGGACGGACAGCGATTCCAGCGCATCCAGCAGCGCCTCGCATTCTTTGGCGGCGCCCTCAGACGCGCGGTCCACGGAACCCACCACCAGTGCAGAGCGCGGCACGAAAAATACCTGCGAGTTGAAGGACCTGGTTATCAGTGCCAGATCCGATCAGGATAGCTTCGACGCAGGCCAGCAGCCGCGTTTCTACATGACGGTGGATAACCCCACCAATGTGGATTGCAGAGATTGACCTGGCTGAGAATCCCCTGCGCTTCGAGGGTGTACGACCTGGCCACCAACAAGCGCATCTGGTCGGATATGGATTGCACACCGACGCAGTGCAGGATTCCCGCGTGTTCCCCGCCGGTGAGCAGCGCTTCTGCAGTGTTTGGTCTCGCACAAGCTCCGCGCCGAGACTCCTGCAACAAGCGTGACGTGCCTGAGGCGGCTACCTGCTACACGTAATTTGCGTATCCAGCACTCAGCATCACGTTCCAACCTTACTGCATGGGAACGCCTGGCTTCTTGATATTTACGTGCGTAACTCATGCTAGGCGCTTCACAAACGCAGTTGAAATGGCGTCTGTTATGTCCGCTTGCATGGTGGACTGTCATCCCGGGTGCAGTGACTTTTCGCCATAATGGAGATGACGCGTGATGCGCAAAAGCCAGGCGCTAGCTGCTTCCCACTGCAGGCAGACGGACAGTGTGGTGTCGCCAGAGTTTCCCCAGCCAGGCCCACCTCGCTCGAGCATCGCATTTTTCGCCGGGAAGCTGCAACATGAGCCATAGCAGATGCGGTATGGCTAGCGCTGGATGTGAGTGCAGGCAGTTCCGTGCACGCGCTTGCCCACAGTGGCGATGTAGACCTGCTTGTCGGCGGGCTTTCGGCCCGCGCGTGCAGCCAGCACTGCAAAGAGCACGGGACTGGGTGGCATCGAGCCCTGTCACCGCGCGGCGCAGCTTGGATACCAAACTCGACGGTGGCGTCGCTGCGGCTTTGCACCTCCCGCTGAGTGGAGCGTGCCATCCATAGCTTGAGCAGTTACAGCTGTGCCATGAGACCGTCAGTACGCGCGTGGAAGGTGGCCATGAGGGTCTTCCCACTTCTTTGATCCCGTCGAGACTTGTTCCGACACACACCTCGTCCGTCGCGCCAAAGACGGTTTTGGTGCCACATGACATGCGCAGGGAGGAATGTCGATCGCCTTCAGAAATTCGGCACCACGTCCCGCGGTGCTCCAGCACCCTGCCCAGCGAGCGTTGCCATCTTGCCATGCATGATCCGACCATGATCTGAATGCCCGTGTTCTTGGCCAGCGCGGTCAAGTGCGGCGATGACGGCTCGGGACACGCCACACCGGCCACGCCACTCGCCGGGCGCGTGCATGGTTGCACGAGTCCACGATGAGCAAGCGAGGGTTTCAGCTGCTCCGCATTGCTGAAACACCACCGTCAAGGTCCGGATTCCGCTGCGAGAAACAGCGTATCGCTGACGCGCCGGTACGTTGCGTCGCATACGTACCTGCCCACTGATTCTTCGGCGGTGACGTACAAGGCGGTGCGTGTGTCAGCGTGTCGACCTCTCCTTCACGCAGGTTACGTCGCCCACTTCGCCGCCACCTCCAGCAACAATGTGGATTTACCCACGCCGGGGTTCAACCAAGCAGCACCACGGGACGGTGCAGACGCTGCCTGGTGCGGTCAAGTTCTCCGATACCAGTGGATGTGGTGGTGGAACTCACGCTGGGTCAGCGCACTGTGTAGCAATGCCAGGGCGGTGAGGTGTTAGTACGTAGGGGTCACCCAGTGAATGCGGCTACAGCAGCGCTCCCGCCGCCATTCTTGCTGGTTGCCGCAACGTTTTTCTTCCAACGTCCCCATAGACCACACTCAGGGCAGCGACCCAGCACTTTGCACGTGTGCCACGATGAGTGCATTGGTACTGGGTGCGTGGTTTTCCTGCCGTTTTGCCATGCTGTGCGGTGTAGGCTCACAGTGACTGCAGTCAACGCAAAGGGTCGAACATGTGATAACACGTCCGACGTCAACTGGTGGCATGGTGCGAAAACAGTTCAAAAGGCGGGGTTGCCGAAAGATGCCGATCCTGTACTAGTGGCACCCTGTGAAGGCGGTGGGTATCCGCCCGGATTCAGAGGCCAGTGGTGCGTTCGAGCCTGGCCGACTTGTGCACAGGTTGCACTGCGATGAGTGGCGGCGACAGTCACTTCGCCATTATCAAAGTTGAAGACACACGTCGCTTGGGTGCCGCGAGTGCCGAAGCGTTGTTCTCGAGGGTGGAAATATGTGTCGATGCACTCGTTTTCGGCTCCAGTAAGGTTGTCAATGTACTTGCTTGGGATCAGCGACGACCAGTGCATTCGCGTTCCAGCTCGCTTCTGACAGGGTGACCTGCTCACCGCCAACGGTGACGGATTCCAACGTATGGGTGCTCTCGCTGAGTGTCCTGGTTGACCGCCGTGAATTTTAGCGCGGCTTGGTAGAGTCATCATTCACCACCTGGTGACGTCACGGACGGCGTGTGTGTTGTCGTCGCTGTGGGCGCTGGCACCGCTCCGACTGCTGCTACTTGATTGGCGGTTTTGGGAGATCACGCGGCGCCACGTGCGCTGAGGACCAGATGCGGCGCAACCAGCGGCCAAGGGCGACACTCACGGCGATGCGGCCGGCTTGTCATCGCTTTTATGTCCTCCGTTTGCTGGGCTGGTGGGTAAAGACCAGTTGTCACTAGCCTGCTTTAGTCACCCAAGGCATGTTCACATTTTCTGCAGATCAATAGGGGTCTGCGGGGGCAGCCGAGGGGTGAATCTCGCATGCTGACGAGACCACCCGCAGACTATCAGGACTGTCTGCGCGCACTGCATAGACCATGCATAGAGACCTGCCTGGATCGTGTTAGCATGATGTCAATGTTACGGCTTTTAACAAGGGTGGGCATGGATTTTAAAGTCGGAACTACCCATCGTGTACCCGCACCACGGCGCGGCCGTGGTTGAGGCCAGTGAGCAGCGGGAAGTGCGCGGCGAAGTCGTCGACTACCTGGTGCTGCAGATTCACCAGTCGGATCGACCGTCCGTGCGCGCAATGAACGCTGAACTTGTTGGTGTACGCGACGTGGTGGGAGAAGACTGTTGAAAGTCTTCTCCGTACCGTCGAGACTGATGTGGAAGAAAGCTGGCAACTGGTCACGCCGCTATAAGGCCACCGGGAACGTCTGCCTCTGGGCTGACGTGAACAAGGTTGCGGAGGGTTGTGCGTGACCTAGTAAACGTCGCCGAACAAGACCGCGGTTTGTCTGCTGGCGAGAAGCGCATGTTGGCCAAAAGCGCGCCAGGGTGCTGGTGGGGCTGGCGCTGGCAGAAAACGTGGATGAGGCGAGAGAAGCCGACGACTTGGAAAAACAGTTTTGCGGAAACCATTGAGGCGCCACCGCGCACTGGGCGTGGAGGATGAGCCGGAGAAGAAGGTTGTTGGGACATGGACGTGGACGCCCGGCGACCTCAACTTCGACGATGAAGATAGCAGCTACTAGCTACCGCCCGCTGTGTCACCCGCGCTGCTGGCGCAGCCGGGAAAGGTTCCGATTGAAGCGCCAATACCTAGAGCGTTTGTTTCGCTGCGCGGCGTGAGTCTTATTGGAGCGCAGCATTCGTAGCATGAAGTGACCTCCGATGTGGTGGACCAGATCATTGTGCGATTAGCCCTGACGCGGGGACTGCCCCGCGCTGTTGCTAAACGAGCGTGTTCGAGTTGAGTGGGTATTACGACTTGTCCATGGCGGTGGGGAGACCTGACGGTGTGTGGGCTGGTCTGCAGGCCATTGAAGACGATGGCGTGTGCTCATCCACGATAGCGCCCGCGCCCTCACACCCGGGCAGGCGGTTGCGCGTGTGGCGCGGGAAGTGTTCTCACGGGAAACGCGGCCGTGATCCCTGTCCTACGGTGGCAGACACGATCAAGCGAGTGGCGGAAGGGGCGGTCGTCGATACGCCGCCACGGGATACTTACTGAGGGCTGTGCAAACTCCGCGGGGTTTTGATCTGCAACGCTGCGTGCCCGCCAGCCAGGAGTTTTTGCCCAGTCGCGCAGTTTTCCCGCCCACCGACGATGCCAGCCTCATGGAATGGTACGGCAGCGCGTGTTGTGTGTGCCTGGTGATCATGGCATTTAAGGTCACCCGCACCGATGGATATGGTCGCTGGCGCAACATCACGACGACGTTGAACCCACTATTTTTGAGGGTGCCAAGTGACTAATCATTATTCCGCGCGTGGTATCGCTCACCGACGCCCACCGCATCGAGGCAGCAAGCCGTGGATCGCATGTCTGCTTTTCGACGCCGCCGACGGCTGCGAGAGCACTCCGACGGCGATGTTGTCGCGCACGCCGTGGTAGATGCCTGCTCCAGTGCCCTCAGGGCTGGGGATCTAGGGTCTTTTGTTGGTGTCGGAGCCCTGAATACAACAACGTATCCGGCACGCAGCTGCTCACGGAATGTCAGGAACTACTCGACTCCACGGCTTTACTATTGGCAATGTTGCCGTGCGGCTCATGAGCAACACGCCGAAAAATGGGGCCGCGTCGGGCGAAAAGCGGAAAGCGCAATGGGAGACTCTGTCGGCGCTCCCCGTGTCAGTATCGGCCACAACAACCGATGGTCTTGGCTTTACTGGACGGGGAGAGGCGCGCCGCAATCGCCACCCGCTGTGCTATGAAAATAATTTAAGGTATATTAATTTGTTGAGAAATCATGCCGTCACCGTCGCTGTCAACGTCGCACATCCGCCGCTCTCACAGTATCCATCGTGGCGGGTGGGGCCGCCGATAACGATCCACTGACCCGCACAACCAGCGGAACCTACCGCTGAGTCCTCGCCTCCCAGCACAGCGTTGACACAGAAGTTAGCATTCTGGGCTAATTACAAGAGATCTCGCACTCGCGACAATAAAAGCTCGCCATGGCCAGGAAAACGATGCCACTCTCGCATGGTTTGTGGAAAACAATCTTCTCCACAGTGAAGCAACTATCCGCCACGCCAGACAAGAAAGAAGACAAAGGAACGTCTGGCCACGCTGACCACTAATCTGGAGACCTTGCTGGCGTCGGACATGAAGGAACTGACGGGCGAAACGCAGCGTACTGTCCAGCTTCGGGTTTCGACGTGCTGAATAAAGTTGGGCCATGTTTGCGCCGCTAGAGCCAGATTTTTGATCGCATGACCAGTGCGCTAGCTCCTGGCAGGTCATGGTTGCCTAGCTGTACTGCAGGTATCGCGGCGGTGGTGAAGTAGGCGGCAGTGGAGGTGCCGGCCTCAGATTACACGTTCGTGTGTGACTCTTCAGATTTCGACACTGCGACCCGAACACTCCGTGACTTTGGGCCCGTCCGCTGGGCACGCCTCGGTGTGCCCATGTGGGTGCGACAGGTACAGACAATTGCACGCATATTGGAGCATATTCGCGGCGTTGCATTGATATCCTCCATAACTGGCTTGAAGCTCACGGGCGATGTCGCGTTTGTGCGCGTCACCAACGTGACGACAAGATTCTTACGAAAAGCCGCAGACAACGGACGGCCCTGGGTGGAATGGTGCGCCACCCACGAGCGAGCTTTCCAATGGGCGTACGACCAGCTTGGCGTGCGCCCCCATCAATCGAGCCACGCGCCACGGGGCACATCAGAGATGAGTGGATTACATGCGCCGCATCATCGACAATGGTCACGGTTATGCGGCTGACGGCAACGTGTACATGCAGCCAAACCTCCCTGCCGGACTACGGCGCCTTTCCGGGCAAAACGACGGAAGCGACGAGGTCGATCCGCTGGCACTGGCAAACGCGACCCTCGCGACTTCACCATGCTGAAGCAGCAAAGCCGGGAACCAAGCTGGCCAACACCGTGGGGCGATGGTCGCCCAGCTGGCACATTGGAGTGCACTGCTATGGCCACAAAGTACCTGGGCGCGGGTTTGATATTCACTGCGGCGGCTGGACTGCAGTTCCGCACCACGAAAACGAAATTGCACAGGCCCACGCCGCAGGTGACCCCTTTGCGCGCTACTGGATGCACAACAGCTGGGTCACCATGTCCGGGTGAAGATGCTCAAGTCGCTGGGCAATGTTAAGGCATTCCGAACGTGCTGACCAGAGTCCGCCCCGTGGAGCTGCGCTACTACCTGGGCGCGCGCCACTACCGTTCGATGTTGGAATACTCGAGGCATCGCTGCGGGAAGCCGCCGCTGGTTATCGGCGCATTGAGTCCCTTCCCATCGTGTGCAAATTTGCTGAGCTGAACGCTGGTGAGATAGAAAAGGGTGAGGTGACGGACGCGTTCACGCGCGATGGATGATGACCTCGGTGTCCCCGCAGCGCTTGCCGAGGTGCACAACGCGGTTCGATAGCGGTAATTCCGCCCTGGATAAAGGCGACACCCGCAGAGCGACGGCCATTGCTGCGGGTCGAGCCATGACTGCGATCTGGGTGTGGACCCGTATGCTCCGCAGTGGCGCGACCGAGACCAGTCAATGATGCCCGCGCTCGCCGCCCTGGATGTGCTCATTGCTGATGCGTTACGACGCCGCGAGACTCGCCGCGCGCGACAAAGTTGGGCTGCTGCGGACCAGGTGCGGGATCAGTTGAACGCAAACTGGGGATTGACGTGTGGACACTGCTGACGGCGCAAAATGGTCGCTGCGGATGGTCGCGTGATAAAGATAGTAAAGGTGTGGGGTAAACGCCCTGCAGCTGGTAACTCAAGGGCGTCGCGGCGCGGTGCGCATGAGACGAACAAGAAAGAGCGCGACGAAGGCTCCGGTGGCCCAGCGTCGACGTGGGTTGCAGGGCCGAGGCCTCCGAAGAGCGGAGGATCGGTCATCACGCTCGCATGACACAAACGATAAAGCAACGCCAGGATTCGGTCGTCACGCGAGGGAACGCACCACAGAACTGGTGGTGGGCGCAATCCTGTGGTGGGTGTCTCGCACCAATGTCCCACAACAGCATTGCATATCACGGAGGGCAGAATAATGATAGACCGCCTCGCCGAGGCTGTGCGCTGGCCAATTCTCGCGCATGCTCCATCATTGGTGTCTCGCCTTGGAACTGGACGCATGACCGGAAGCGGCATGCACCAAAGGCATTGGTTTGCAGGTGCCCTACGATTACGCCACGTGGAAGACATTATCGACGAGGCTGCGGCCTCTGGCGAGAGTCTGGTGGTGTGCTTGGATAACATCGCGATCCCGGAACCTGAGCGCAGTGATTCGTTCGGTGGCTGCGTTTTGGTGAGCGAGGCGTGATTGTTCGGAGCGTCGTTCAGCATCGGTGACAGCGGTGGCCTGGCACGCATCGGCCGGGACGGCTGCCAGCTTCCAGTGGCTGAAAACGCAATTTGGTACGCGCATTAAGCAATTCCAGCAAGCAGGTTTTCCAGGTGGTGAGCTTGGGACGCTGACGGCGATAAGACATTGGATGATTATGACGGCTGGAGCAGCGCGTAGATATGGTGGGTAGTGAGGGTGAGGACTGTCAGACTGGTATCTAGGACCTGCGATTCTAAGATCTCTATTCCCACATCAGATTGGGTGGAATCGCTGAGATGCGTCGTGGCTGCGGTGTAGTGTTAGTGGGTGCCCGGCAGCGACGCGCCAGTTGAACGACGATCAGACGACAGGTACGCTGAGGCGGACCGCCCCTACAGTTGGGGTGTTCCGCCATTTCGCATTATGCTATCAGACATAAATTCACGGTGGCGCTACGCTAAAACTCTGGAAAAGCCCATGTGTATGGTTCTGATGCCAAAATTATGTGTCACCCCGAAAAGGTGTGACAAAGTGATGGAGTTTTAGAATCATGGCAAAAGCAGTACACAAAAGTCGCGGCGCTACAGCATCTTTGGCTGCGGAGTTCGGTGTTTCCGCACCACCAGTTTCTAGCATATAATCGCTTGGAACGGTTATCTGCCGCTGCTGGAACGTATTTTGGCAGTACGAGCCCAGGCTCCCGGCTGACCCGACCGCCGGTCGTTGCGGATACTCACAGGATCGTTTGAGGTGCTGCTGACCGAGCACTTGTCGTATGCCTTCGAGTTGGCATCCGTGAGTTTTTCTCGCAGGCATGGCGGAGGCGTCCTACGGGTCGAATAATTTCCTGACGCTTGTCCCCGTTGGACTGATACAAGTGTGGATCAGGTCGCTGCGCGGCTGGTGAATCAGTGCGTGGTTGATGGTTTTTCATGGTGTATTCGGTGGCCGCCGACGACCCGTATCTGCTGGCCGCAGCCGCCGCCTCCCCGATGATGTGATTTTGCGATCAACCGCTGCCCGACATTCCCTCCGTTTGTGGGTGTTGAGTGACATACGTGACATCGCACCGCCGCACTAGTCCCTGATCGATGCTGGTCACCGCAACATCGGCATCTTGTCGATCCGCCTGTTCCCGCCGCCAGATGACGGCGCCGGTTACTGAGACCGTCTCGATGCCCATGACCTGCACGTTCAGCGCGCCCGCATGCAGGGTGCGCTGTCAGTTGCAGTCTGCCGGCGTGACCCCACGTCTGTGCATCGTTGAACGGCATCATGACCCGTAGCCATACGTCGCAGCCGCTCGTGAACTCCTGGAATCGCACCCTGGGCTCACCGCGCCGTGCTGCGCACCGACTCTATGGCGTTGGGTGCGCTCGCCTACGCTGAGTCGGTGGGTTGAAAACGTGCCAGACGACCTCTCCGTTACGGTTTTCGAGCAGCATCCGCACCGCGCTGGACCGCAATCTCACCACCGTGCTGCAGCGAGCAAAGAGAGGGCTGCGGCGGGTCGCATGCTCTTTTCGCTTATCGACGACTACGCACAGGCGCCGTCCCCAGCCCGCGCCCCCGCACCATCTGGACACGCAGCCTCCGTAGGCGGGACGGGTTGCCCCACCACGTGCTTAAACAGTGGTGCGCAGCGTGCGAGTCGCGAGCGTGGTGAGGACGTCGCGACATCGTCAAGTGGATTGACGCGTACGGTAGCGGCAGTGTCGCCGTCGCCGACCTTAATGCCCTCATCGCTGTCGCCGAGGCGCATGAAACCGTTCTCATCCGTCTGGTCATCGCCAATGAACAGCACCGCAGTAGCGCCGTAATTGTCGCGAGCAGCGGTAATCAGCTGCGCTGTCACATCAATGGCGGAAAACTCCACCACATGCGCCTTCCGTGGCGTGACGCGTGGCGGGGCTGCGCCCGCCTCCCTCTGCGGCAGCAGCCTCAAGTCTGTGTGTCTTCCAGCGGGCGGGTGTACCACCATGTGCAGCAGCGTTTCAATCAAAGCTTTGGGGTACTTTTCCGTGAGTTTATACGGCTCAACGAGAGGCTGTGCCATGCCTACTCTGCTGTTCCTCCGTCAACGGGGTGGTGTGCTCATTGGACTTTTCACGCCGTGGCTTCCTGCCAAAGGTGCCGATTCAAAACCTGCGCGACTGTCGCAGACCCTCAGGTGCCTGCGGGAAAGAATCGCCGCCTTGGTGTTCGGCATTGTAGACAGCTTCTCCAATGCCGCAATGGATGATCGTGTTCACCCGGAACATTCACGGGATCCATTGAACCCCGCCAGCGTGCCGTCAAAATCGGAGACCACCAGCAAGGTTGGGGTGGTAGCTGGATCGTCAGAGTAGTCATAGCATCAATGTAAACGCTTGGGAGCGGTTGCTGATAGAGGTCAACCGGATAGCTGGGCGGTTAAACGCATCCATCTGCCGACCAACAGCAGCTCGTTTGCTGCGTTCGCTCACGTCGTGTTCCATCAGCATGTTTGTCAGGCTGTCGTGATAATACGAAAGTCCGCTCGAGTGCAGCCTGCCGGATCGTCGATTTTCTTTCGATAAAATTCACCTGGGATTGCCTCAGCTGATGAGTTTCCTAGCCATCGGCGGTGAAATGCACGTGTTTGAAATGTTGCACAGCCGCTGTACCGGCGATGGTGGATTCACCAAACACCGCAGTAGCCTTGCCGCGATGGAATCCGGTAGCACGCTAGGTGTTGCTCATCCACATGGGTTGGTGATCTGCCGGGTGGACTGCCTCGGGGTGTCATCATTGCTGCCGCGTATGCTGTTATCAACGTGCGATGCCGCGCAACGGCTACCGGCTGCGATGGTCTTTATGCGTCGTGCGCTCATGCGTGGCGCTCGAAGCAAGTCAAAAAGCTCTTCGCTGTGCCTCCACATCGCTCTCCACCACTTGCTGGTGCGCGAAAGCTCGCATGCGTTCGATGTCTCCTCGGTGCGCTCCGCAGCTCCGTGACCGCTGCTGCAAGCAGTTGCTTTTACTAATGGATTCGATGTCATGTGGGTTGCATAGGGAACGCCTGGTTTAGCTCCACAGCGCGCCGGCGAGGCTCGCTGAGCACCAGCGCCGCGACGTCGCCGTGGCGGGCAACATCTCCTTGGCCGCCGCATTCCATCTTTGAGACGCGGTAATCAGCGCTGCATCACTGCGGCGTAGATCCCCTCGGGCTGGTCTTTGCTGATGGAACGGTGCACGCGTAATGCCTACAGGCCGACCAATAGGCCAGACCGGCCATTGATTGCGCCCCAGCCTGTTCCACGGCGTGCCGGGCTGTGCGGTAATGCAATGCGCTCCGAGACAGTGTGGCCTGCACCAACACCACATCATTGGGTCGAGTGCGCTTGGATTCAACAGTTCCTCAAACGCCAGTAGCGCTGCAAAATAGCTTGGTGTAGTCAAGCGATCCACGCCCAAAATGCAAAGTGGTTTCTGTATCCGCAAGCTGCCGAATACTCGCCGGATCCGCGTTGTCCTGCGCGATCACCGATGCCGTGTCAGTGAAATGAAATGCCGCGACCCCCGCTTCGCGGCATCCGCACTCGAGATGGTTGCCGTGATGGAATTCATCGATGCCTCGCCCTCCACGGCCAGCTGATCCGGCTGCCCAGTAGTGAACCAGTATCGCCCGCCACCCTGCCGGGCAAAGTCAGAAATTATCGGCGTTGATCTGGGTGGAACAATCACATCCGCAAAGCGGTACTGCACATCTCTTCTGCCACGGGAGTTGGCGGAATAAGTCAGGAGAGAGAACGGAATATGCGGGAAAAATCCGATGCGAGATCCGAGGGCGGGTCTGGCGCAAAATACCGAGGACAAGCTGCAACTGGTACCTGAACCCTACCGTCGCTTGTGCGGCGACTTGCAACTTCCTGGGCGAATTTCAAATTCACCTCACGGTGAGATTCCCACCAGTCGGTGATACTCCGGTGGAACAGTCAAATCGTGGTAGAGCGGCCTACGGCGTGGCGTTTCGGAAAACCCTCGTAAAGCTCCTCGCAATCCACGAGTGAAGCTTCGCAGATGCGGCAGCGCCTGCATCATCTGTGTGAAATGGCTCCGGCGCGGCATCTGCCACTCCGGGCCAGCCGACCAGCACGCTGTTTAGCCAACACAGGTGTCAACGCGGCAACCAAGCCGCCCGGGCTTGAGCGTCCATTCCTCAGTGCCATCCGGATGCGTGAGTTAGTCCACCGGAGACAGTTCCTTCCACAACAAACTGATTTTTCCCCGCCACGATCGAAACCCATCTCACATACCTACGACTAGGTCGTTTTCTTTGTGGCCTTCTTGGTAGCCTTTCTCGTCGTTTTCTTCGACCTTGGTGGCTTTCTTGTAGCCTTTTGGTGGTTTTCTTCGTGGTTTTCCGCATGCGCTTGGTCGCCTTCTTCGAGGCGTTGGTCTCAGCGTATTCGGCGGCAATCTTGCGGTAGTTTCAAGGCCCTCAGGCTCCACGCGAGCATGCTGTAGCGTGGCGCAATCAAAAGAAATCAGCAGAGTAGGTGGCAACAATCCGTCGCGCGGCCTCTGCAGTTTCACCTCAACTGCATGTAATGATTTCACATTGTTCGTGCGGGTATCGGTCGCGCCAGGGCAGGATCCTCCTGGTGATGTAAAAAGGCACGATGTGGGCCACCATCGCAGCACTAGAGACAGGGCGCACGCATCGTCAGACCGCGCAGAAGACCTGTACGAGGCGTCCGTGTTGGGAAGATTGATCGCGGGCATGATCCTGGAGGGAGAAACCTGCAGCACCACAACTCACGGTGATGGTTGAGATCCAGGCAGAGCGGCGTAGCCTCGGGCGAACCATTCGCCCAGCACCACGCCTGCAGCCGCAGATGCAATACCCAGCGCCAAGGCCATGTTGGATGGCCCACCACCATCTGTTCATAGTAGCAGGGCATACATTCCCCGGTAAATGCTCCAAACCAGGCAGCAGCGGGTAATCCCGCCACGGCGGTAATCAGCGGCGGAATGAGGCGGCGAGGCAGCAAGCCGCCAGTCAAACTCGATGATGGTGGCTAAAATGCCAGCCAAATCACCGGACCCGCCCAGCAGCAGGGATAAAATACTGCAAAACGATCCCATGCACGCTGTCATGCAGAGACGCACGAGACGACCACTCGAGATAACACGCAATGGCGAACCCAGCGGCCGCGACGGCACCTGCCATCACTTTCAACGTAGGTCGATGCAAGTTCGGTGAAACGACGGTTTCCAGCTCCAGCGGTGTCACGCCCAGAGCCGCTGAGGTTTGGATGCCAATACCCCACACCACACAATCCCGCCAGTCCAGCATCATCATTTCATCGCGCCTGCTGCCGGTGCGCGTGATGCCGTCCTGAAACGCCTGCACAAGGTCAAACCAAGCCAACATCACCACGATTCCCGACGCCGACCTGTACCGGCGCAGATTCAATCAGATTCAAGGCCAAACGGTGGGATCAATTGCAGCTGGAACTGGTCGTAACAATCCCGCCGTAGACGTTTTGGGAAAAACATGGGCGACGTTGCTCATCAACAGTTCACACCACGCATCGACCACCACGAAATGAACTGAGGTAGCAGCCAGCAGACCGCCACCCCAACATCACGGCCACCGCAGCGGCCGCAGGTGCCCAGCCGAACAGCGACGCGCCGCCCATGGCGCGGTGGGGGCGGAGGAGAGTTCGTCGAATCTTTTCCCGCCACGTCCCGGTGAGATGGCACCCGCTGATGGATCGGATAAGACGGTCCACTTCAGAAAGTTTAGAAAAAGTCACGCTAAGCCTGCGGACCACGAAAATGCTTACCGGGATTTTTCCTGAGCGGTACCAATATGCGTGAAAATGGTGATGGTGTTCAGGGTGATGTCCACGTGGCTGTAGTGCAGAGGGACCATAGCTGAAGACCGAGGCCGCGGATCTGTGCCTTCACGTCGTTGTTGCCGGTGCGGAGAGAGAATGTCGCCAATGCGCGAGCATGTCCATCACGCCCGACGCTTGCGCGGGATCAGTCAGGTCGACGGGGGCCAGTGGGGAGTGGGTGGGGAGCGGCTTTCGCGGCGTCGATAGTCGCAATGCGTCCCCTGCAGCTAAACAACGCACCTGACCCGATCAACAACTGTGCTCACGCGCTTCAGTCACTCACGCCGTAGGGCGACAAAACGAGTACCAAGGTTACAACGCCGCAGCACCCCTCCTCAGCTGCACCTCGCACGCATGAAGCCCATTTGCTAAGTTCCCTGCAATCAGGTACCATAATCAACCGTGCCCGCAAAGTGGTCACGTGCTGGAGTGGCGCAATCGGTAGCGCAACGGTCTTGCAAACCGTAGGTTGCGAGTTCAAGTCTCGTCTCAGCTCTCATCAAGGTCACAGCCTGTTGTTGGGTCGTGGCCTTAATTTTTGAACGTATTTCTTTGCAGCCCTGGGCTGACACCAACGTAAAGGAAGACACTTAATCCCGTGATCGACAACACCGAACTCACTGTTGGGCAGATGGCCCGACTACCTGGGTGTGACAACCAGGACGCTTCGGCACTGGGACAACATCGGACTTCTCGTGCCGAGCTTTTCGCACCTGGTCCGACTACCGCCTGTCACCGAAGCCGACATTGAGCGCGCCATGCAGATCCTCGTGTCACCCGCAGGCGGGTGTTCCGCTGAAAGGCATCGAGGAGATGCTCGACAAAACCAGGTACGGTCAAGGAGCATCTGAGAAATCAGAAACGGCTGCTCCTGGAACAGATCGATCACCTGCACGAGATGGTTCGTGCAGTGGACACGATGCATGGAAGGAATCTCACTGGATGAGGAAGAGTCGAACTGTTCGGCAAAGTAGCTGACGACTACGAGGAGAGGCGAGGCACGCTGGGGCGATCACGCGAGTGGGCGACAAGCCCAGAACACCGCCCAGATGCCCGCGAGGACTGGGTCAAGGTTGGAGCGGAAATGGAGGCAGTTCAACCGGGATGCTCCGCCGCCACGGCGGGGCTGCGGTTATCGCGCCGGGTTCCGACGCCGCGAAGAACTCGTGGCACGCCACCGCGCCCAAGTCGAGCGCTACTACGATTGCACCCTGTCCAGCAGGTGTTGCTGGCCAGCTGTACGTTGCCGACGAAAGGTACCCAGTGATGTACACCAGCCGAGTGCTTGCTGGCACTCCGTGGAATGCGAAGACCCGCTGGGGCGGGTATTAGCCTTCAGTCGGTCGAGGTGAGACAGAGGTGTATATAGCCGCTCCTGCCGCATTCACAGCAACCTTCCAGGAACCGGGCAGCCGCTCTCCAGAGGGTGTGCACCTGTCACCTAACAGACAGTGAGATGCCTAGTTGAGGAAGGTTGGGTGCCGCCATGAATGGTTTCGCTACAGTATGGTTGCGGCCTCGAGTTGCAGTAAGCGGTTTTGTTTTTGCGGGTTGTTGAGCCGTCCCGGCGTCGGCGACTCGCGCAGAACATGATTGTTGCTGGCGGCAGGTGAGGAATGACACCCTGTGGCTGCAGCAACCGGTGATCCTAAACAATGATTCAATGGACGATAGAGGCATCCAGCACGTCCAGTAATCAACTACCACCCGTGTCCTCGTGGTGGATGGCGAATAACATTGTGGGAACTTCTGGAGTGTGAGCCGAAAGTCAGGGGTCTGAGGTGCCACACTACAGGAAGTCGGGCATGGAGGCGCTGCGCGTCGCATCGCGACTTCCCGGCCCCGATGCGTCTCATCCTGGACGTGATGATGCCCGGCATGGATGGTTTTGAACTCCTGCCTCGCCTACGCGCCGACGGTCTCGACGGCCCGAGTGCTCCCACTCACCGCCAAAGATGCGGTGGAAAACCGCATCCACGGCACTGACCATCGGCGCGGACGACTCACGGCAACCAAGCCGTTTTCGTTGAGGAGTGATTACCCGCCTGCGCGCAGATCCTACGCGCCGTGCCAGCTGCAACACAGAGACGGCGATGAAGATTCCACGCCGAGCTACGCCGGACATTACCCTCAACGACCTGTTTACACCCAGGAGGTAACGAAGGCTGGTGAGATCGTAGAACTCGCTCAGCGAGTTAACCTCCTGCGCGCCACCTCATGGCTTAACGCCGGGGTGGTGCTGAGCAAAGGCAAAATCCTATGGACAACGTGTGGCGTCATTGATTTTGGAGGAGATGGCATGGCAACGTCGTCGAATCCTACATTTCCTACCTGGCAGATATAGGGCACCTGACCCGATACAGCTCATCCACGCGTACGCGGCGTCGGTTGCGTGCTAGCGCTCCGCACGCACCACCCCGAAAACCTAAACCGCCAGCGGCCAAAACTCAAAGGCACTGCTGCCGCGTTGCGGACCTGGCTGGTGCGTTGATCGTGGTCGCTTGCGTCACGCGCTCGGTGCCAGTGCGTTCGCCGTCAACGGCAGTATGCGCGACTTCGCCTGCTCAAACTGTGGACGCAAGCTGCAGCGGGCGTCGAAAAGCTGGCTGGACTAGCGGCGAGATTCCAGCGGCCGAGGCAACCCAGCAAAGGCCCGCCCAGCGACTCCTACGTGCTCGGTACGCTTCTCCGACGGCACAATCCTGGAAGTCAACGACGGTGCTGGACGCTGACGTCAGCTCTGTGTCTTTCGGATCGACCATCCCACCTGCCGTGTTCCTCCATTGGCAACGGTGACCACGTGCCGGCGTGTCACCTCGCCTCACCAAGCGCGTGAACAAAACCATCGTGGCAGCACCAAAGCCTGAGAGGGCGGCACTCCCTCCTGCGGCGACTCACCATTGTGCAGATTATTCATCAGGTTCCTCGTGCTGAGGCATCCTCGGCGAGTAGCCGTAATGGGCCGTGCGCCGCGCGCCCGGCTCCTCACAAAGAAGTCAGAGAGCGCAGCGCCCAGGACATCGCCGCCGGGCAGACCTCGACCGATGGGTTCCGACAACGCCCATGAGCACCGAAGCGCAGCTCGCGCGGCGCTGAAACATCATGCGCTGCCAGTTGCAAGACTCCTGATGACGGCCCAGCAGAAGAACAAATGCGCCGCTTTGTTGTGCGACGCCTCCCACGAACCCGCACTCCCACCTCTGTGAAAGGCTACACGGAACTTTATCGCCTGGTGCACTACCCAGACTTCAGCATGGTCGGCGGCCGTACGCGAAAGGCAGAAGCCGCGCCTGACACCCGGTGGAAGACATCGAGCCTGCTCACACGCCGAGGGCTCCCGCATGAAAACAACCCGTGGACGTATGTTTGACTGAGCTACGTCAACGTGGTCAGCTCCAGTGCAGGCGGTACACCTAGGCGTGCAAGGGCGCAGTATGGGCATCCACGGCACCACCGGAACCACCCATGCGATTGGCGACGCTCGCCAGCTCCACGCGCTGCAGCATCGTGGTACAACGGGTTTGAAGCGTGCGACTGGTGGCCAGACGCCGTTGTGGACGTGAGACATCCGCAAAGACGGCGACACCTGTAGGTGGCCATCTCCGATGATGGCGTGCGGCATCGCGCGAGGATTGACGGGCCACATCCTCGAGGCGTTTCTACCGCGCCGACGAATCGCTCCCCGCAAGCGAATCCCGCGGCTCCGGGCTGGGGTTAGCGATTACAAAAACACTGGTTAGCGCATGGCGGGTCGATCAGTATGGAAAGTGTGAAGGGACGGGTCAACGTTTACGTGCTGTTGAAGGCTGCGCAGGTGGTGGGTGGGGCTGGCTGAAACCAGTGCGAGAATCTCGTTTCGGCTCCTCATCGCGGATGAGCCTGGCAGGCCAGGCGCTGATCATCACCTCACTGTCGTGGGTGCTGGAGCACCTGGTGGCCAGCATGCGTCGCCTCGACCGTGCACTGGCGGGCACCACACTCGCCCATATGGCGCGGGAACAGGAGCAGCACTCGGTTGTTCGTAAGGAGCGCGTCAAGCGGCACTTTGTCTTTCGCCAGGCGAAAATAGTGAGTCTCGTCTTCAATGCTCTATGTGGTGTGCGGGATTAGAGTTGGTTGTCGTGTTGTTGTGTCTGTGTAGACAGCATCGCTGTTTGGCGTAAGAGTCGCTCCATAGGCTGGAAGTGTAGGACAAGGTGAGGGTGTTGTGCCAGGTATGCTGCTTCACTTCACGTCTTCGACCCTGTTGCGTGTGGCATCGTGAAACTACGGAGTATCAATCTAAGCTTTTATGAGCGAGGGCTACTCATATGATGAAAGAGATGCTATTCACTTAGGCTCCCAATGCGGTTGGAGTGACGTATAGGCTGAGATATGATGTAACTTATTATTGGTAGGCGGATGTTGTGGATTGAAGCGCAAGGGATTACTACTGGCCCCGTGCCAATAGAGACCAGTTACATCGTGGATTTTGCAAAACTTGCAGAGCATTAGCTAGTAAACGCATGTCTCATGGAATTCTGGGAAATGGATAATGTTCCACCTGCTGGAAAATATTAGTCGAAGGGGACTGAGGAATATTTAAGTTTGTGGCGGTCTACATCCGTATGAACTCAGTTAGCCAGTTATCAAAAGGGCTGATGCGATTGGGTTTGCACTGCATCGAATGAAGCTCATATAAAGGCTGAGAGTTGTCTTGTTGCTGACGGGATTATCCGATAAATGGTGCCAGATATTGCAGATCACGAAAATCTTTAAGACAGTATTTCGTGTACCCTTGTGTCATGTTTCTGAGCTTAAGCCGAGGAAAAAGGATTGCTATTGGCAGCGCCAGCAGAAATTCTTTGCATCAGGCTTTCCTCAACTTGGGTTATGGGTCAGAATGAAATTGGCCACTGTTAACAGGTCTGTATCTATCAAAAGAAGGAACGGGCTAGAGCTGTTGATCTCTGGGGAGTCTGTGTTGTGGATGATGCTCTTGCGAGTGGCATGGAATCTGCTGACGATATAGAGAGAGGCTCATGTAGTCTCCAGGTGGCATAGAAACCTAGCAGGCAGCATGTGACTCCGTTTTATGGGGCCAGTGCTTTTCTCAAATGATTTTCCTATTGAGGGAGGCTGGATGCCTCATTGAAAATTCATGGGTGAGAAAACTGAAACTGATGGAAAGACTAGTGAGGAGGGATTATGGGCAGAATTGGAAACTGCGTGAGTTCTCCAGATCAGATACCCAACGCCATGCTCGGCTGGTGAGACTCTGCAATCAGTATGAATCACTATCTTCTTTACTGATGATGTTGATCTTGCGAGAATCACGTGTGACTTGTACATTATTAGCGGAGGTGTGGATATTTTAATATCGGTGTGAGGGGGAAGTGTCGTGCTTGTTTACCAGACTTTAGCAGTGCCTGTTTCATTTGCAGAATAGCCGTATTGGGATACAACCGTAAGTTAAGGCTCAAGGAGCGCAGTTCCAGGTGTATTGCCGATTTTATTGTTGGTTTCTGCACTCGACAGGCGTACGCGGTGGGACTTTGGGCATTTCGCGCTGGTGCAGCATCACATGTGGCTCAGGCTGGAAAGCGAAATACCGAACACTCCCAGCTACGCATGCCAGTGAAACGCGACAGCGCGATTAGTGCTGTCTTAGCGCCAATTTTTCTTCTGCACGAGAGCGAAGTAGAGCAGCTTCTCTGGCTTCGTCCTATGTCCATCCAGCGGAGTCTGTGCAGTAGTTTAGGCGCAGAGGATTTCGCAGGTTTTTCCAGGCTGCTCGTAGGCAAATGTGTGTCCTTGACTCTGGAAGCAAAACGCCTCCTATATCGAGTGTACTATAGTTTGTTTGCTTTCAATTTTCTATGTAGGCTTGCTTATAGGTTGTGTCATCAGCTTGCCGCACGTGGTCTAAGCGTGTATGAGTCGTTTTGTGTTGGTGATGCTCACTATGGCGACCTACGTCATACCTATGACACAAAAGGTTCACATTGACGCTGGGGGATGGGGGTCTGCACTGTTCTTTTGCATGCGAACGCGAGTCTATAGGTGTTTTGCTGCATAATGCCAATGAAAATTTCTGCTCTAAGATCAGATAGAATTAAACTTATTGTTGGTGAAATTCGTTCCTTGCAGGTGGAGATTTTAATGGGTTAATTTTCTGTATGGGTGTGGGTAGTTGATTCAAGATTTGGCTTTTCCTGCTTGCAGCTTTTGACGGCTAATGGCATACTGAGCGGTGTATTCACATTTGCTTGTGAAAAGTCGGAAATCGAGCCAACGCAAAATTGCGTACTGTGCCAATATGTGCAGCATGGTTCCAGCTTCGTCCTGTGTGTCATCTTGCTGAGGATGTATTATCGGCAAACATCTGGTGGTGCTTATCATTTTTGAGTGCCATCAGCGCGTTTTTGTTACCCTGACGGGCTATAAGGCTCAGAGATCGTCGGTACTGAGCAGATTACCCGTTAATTGGTGGTTCTAGTGCTTCAACGCAACTCAGACTCAGCAACCACCTAGAAGCGCCTGTTCAAGAATTTGGGTGTCTTCCATGGTTTCTATGCGCGTGATTCATCCCCCACTCACGTTCGTGAATTGACATGCAGTGTTGCTGTAATAACTCCTCGTTAGGGTACGCCGCTCACTAAAGACCCAACCGCGACGCGTATTCCACGGCCACCCACGTTGATTACAACCTCTTGAACGTCGAATCGAGATGCCAGGTAGTAGCCGGAAAACTCGCTCCCACCATAGCCTCATGGCGTCCTCTGGAGGTTCTACGTCCTCCCAATGCATGTGTCCCATGGAAGACATAGACAAATGGGTCGATAAGAGTGTCCAGCATTGGCTGGACGTTGCCCTGGTTAATGTCACGGAATGTGCGTTTAATTTTCTGCCCGTACGATCGTTGCTACAGTACCCTCACCTCCATATACAGGGGCCTTTATTACTGGCTCGGCGAGTTCCGGCATGCGGGAGTGGCACGCCGTCGATAGTGATCACGTGTCCGAGCGTGGCGTTGTCGGGGCGGACTATGCGGTCCGGCAGTGAGACGATGGAGACAACCCTCAACTGTCGGGGATGGTTGCCTCGTGGAGCCTTTGCCGCGAAGATAGGGCGCCGCAGGTCCCGCCGATGGCAGCGGCAATAGGATCGAGCCACGCAGGGTAGTTGACGTTGATGCTTTTGAAGGACGCCCTGAGGCCGACGATGCGTCGATACGCGGCTGGAAATTCTGGCAGGTGGGCGAGTCGTAGGCCGAGCAGTCCGCCTGGAGTGCCCAACAGACTCGAAGCGTTCGCTGGTATGGTGCGCGCGTCGGCGATCTGGTTCAGTGAGTCGTCGAGCCGGTCGGTGCCGCGGTGCGAATTCGGAACCCGAGGGCAGGAAAAGCTGTTGTTGAGGGCGCGTGCTGGGGCCGAAGTTGCCGGGCGAGCCTAAGTATCCGTGGAGCAGGAGCACCGGGATCGTCGTCACGCGTGACAGGAAGGGAGGAAGGGTGCTCTGGCGCGGAGGTGAGGACGAGGGGTTTCATTGCAGGGCGCGGAGTTGTTCGATGGTGGAAATGACGAGTTCACGGACGCGACGGTCGCGGGCATGTCTCGTGGAGGATCACGGCGAGTAGTGTCCCTGATCCACTCAGTTTGTCCACGCCGGGCCGTCGAGAGCCGGACTCCGGCGGGGAGACGGTGGTGTCGGTGCGGTGGCCAGGCAGGTGTATCCGGGCCAGCTGGTGTCGCCGTCGGCGTGAGGTCGGTGAGGAAGTCGCTGCCGACGATTTGCCGCTACGCCTGCCGGCCCGAGTAGTTGTTGATCATGCGTGATCATCGGGGTCGGCGCTGCGTCTCAGAATTGACCAGCACGTTGACGCATGCCGCCGAGGCTGGTGCCGTGGTGCGGGCTGGACAGGCTGATCAGGTGCTTGGACTCGACGCCCTCCCAGCCGTTTGATTAGGGTACCGTGCGAGCACTCCCACTGGCTGTGCCCGACAATAATCACCTTGTCCGCACTCGGTAGCGTGAGCACCTGGTTGATGTGGCGAGTACCTGCTCGGCGGAGTCTTCAATCGGGTTAGCAGGCGCGGTTGCCGTAGGGTGAATAAACACCGCCCACCCAAGTTCGCGCAGTTCACGCGCCAGTTCCATGTAATCCCCGTGCTCGCCGACGTCCGCACGAGCACCACGGGCCACGGCCGCTGTGCGCTTGGGGCTGCGCGCCGTCGTCTTCCACCCACCCCCGGGTGGGAACGCGCACCCAAGCGGCTTGCCCATTCTTCCTTCTTAATAGGCGTACCCCGCTTCGTTGGTGTCCATGATCGCGCGCAGTTTTTCAGCTGCTTCGTCCATCAGGGCGGGTCGGTTTCGTCGGCTTTTATGACTTTAGAGAAACTCATAGTCAGCCATGGTGTTGGTCGAAGACGTGGATATGGGCGTGGCACATCGAACCTGGCGATGACGTATCCGGCGCGTTCAGCGTCGAATGCTTCCATGACTGCACGTCCGATACTGTGCGACTTCGTTGACTTTCGCACACACCTTAGGGTCCAGATCGGTCCACTTGTCCACTTCCCGAACGGGCACAAATGAGGGTGCGTGTCCATAGGCGAGTGGTTCGATGTGTCAGGAAACGCGCGACAGTGTCGTCGCGGTAAAATGAAGCGCCCAGGAGCCTCCATTGATGATCTTTGTAAAATACGCTGCTCATACAATTAAATCTAGTCCTTAATAGGCAAAAAGCGTAACTGTCACTCAAAAGTAGCGAAAGTGCAACCGAGCGTTATCGCGTTGTTATAGGATCGTGATTTATATGTCTGATGAGTTACCTTTCTGAGCGTTTTAGACTCTTTGTAGTTATCCAAAACAATACTATTTTCGCAGGTCTGCGTGAGCGTGTTTCTGGAGTTAATTAATGTTGCTTTGAGTGGTTATTGCGACTTATGTGATTTACTTATATAGAGCTATCTGCAGGGGTCTATGGGGTATTTGTAAACTAAAGTGAATTATAAAGAGATGGCAATGGCTGCCATGGTGGCGACTAGCTACAGGTGGCATGTGCAACTTTCTGGAGGTGGTTGCGGTCGAATCGTTCATTTTGAATGGCCAAAATAAGGAGTGAAAATAGGTATAGTAGACATGATCAATCAACGTCTAAATGGGTTGATCGCTTTATGTTCGACCCAATAATAGGTGACATTTTCGGGTGCCAAACACCACGGCACGCCTCCGGTGCTGGGCGCTTAACGCCAAACGCTCCACCCACCACGCATCCCAACTTCACCTACAATATCCGCTCTCGTGCTCCCACCAGCCCATCACTAAACTGGCAGCCATGCGCATTCAGCTTATCGGCTCAGGGCGCCCCGTGAACACGCCCTGCTCCTCTGGACTCTCGCAGGACCCTGCTGTGTCAGACCTCCATGTTGTTCCCGGCAATGCGGGTATGGCTGACCTCGCCACCCTCGCATAAAGGCACCGTCACCGATCCCGCCGAGATGACACAGCTCGCAACCTCGTTAGATGTAGACCTGGTTGTGCACGTGGCCCCTGAGATTCCCCTTTGTAGCGGCGTGGCCGAGCGCGTTGCGTGAGAAAGGGCTATCAAAGGTCTTGGACCCAGACAAGGATGCCGCCCGTATTGAGGGGTCTAAGGCGTTTGCCAAGCGATGTGATGGCCGCCGCCGTGTGAAACAGCCCACGCCGAGGCGCTTTCCCCTGGTGCCTCAACGACGACATTGAGGCCGCCTCAATCGTTTTTGGCCCGACCTGGGTGGTCAGGATGATGGTCTCGCTGGTGGTAAGGGCGTGGTGATCGCCGGATCGCGACAGCTGCTCGCGCCCACATTGATGCTGTTCACGCCGCTGGCAACCCGGTGTTGTTGGAAACGTTCCCGGATGGTCCTGAGGTGTCGCTGTTCTGCCTGGTAGATGAAACGGCGGTGCCGTTGCTTTCCCGCACAGGATCATAAGCGCGTGGGCAACAATGACGAAGGCCGAAATACGGGCGGCATGGGTGCCTACACGCCGCTGCCGTGGCTTTCCTGAGGATGGGGTGGCGCATTGTTGATGAGGTATGCGTTCCTGTCGCCAAAGGAAATGGTTGCCCGCGGCTGTTCTTACTCGGGCCCTGCTGTACGCAGGGTTGGCCTCAGCCAGGACGGCCCGGCTGTGGTGGAGTTCAATGTCGTTTCGGCGACCCAGAGACCCAGGCGGTGCTCGCTGCTGAAAACCCCACTCGGCCAGTTGTTGGCGTCTGTTGCGGAGGGCACCTTGGCTGAGCAGCCGCCTTTGGAGTGGGAGGATGGTTACGCACCGACGGTAGGTGCTGCCCCGAGAACTACCCCGATTCCCCCGCACTGGCGATGTGATCACGGGTGCCGAGAACCCCTGCAGTCCTCCATGCCGGTACCGCACGCAACGCCAACGGTGAATTGGTGTCGGCAGGCGGCCGTGCTCAATGTTATTGGTACTGGCCCCACTGCTCACCGACGCCCCGCGATGCCGCTCTACGCGGTCCTCGGCACCATCTTCTCTCGACGGCAGCCACTACCGCTCCGACATTGCCCCTGCCCGCTGTCGAAGGTCGAACTCAGTATAACCATGAACGCACAACCCAGCCAGCGTAGCCACGTCGACCCCTTCCGGTGATGCAGATCCTCGGCCAAACCGACGAAAAATCCCTGGTGCTGTGCGTCGGCCAACCTCCTCTGGTGCCCCTACCCCCGTTATCCGCCGTACAGCAGGACTTATCGACGCCCCGTTGGGCTACACTCACGCTGGGCACCGACGAGCTGCGCGCCACCATCGCGGATTGGCACATGCCACCTATGGCGTGACCACTCGCCCCGAGAACGTGGTGATCACCACCGGCTCTCCGGCGGCTTTCCTGTGGCGCTGTTCTTGGCGGCGCTTGATCATGGGGACACCATCGCTGATGTCACGGCCTGGATTTACCCCTGCTCATCGCAACACCCCTCCAAGCACTCGGCGCAGATCGTGGACCTACCCTGTGGACCCTGATACTCGTTTCCAGCCCACAGCCTGCATGCTTGCAGAGCTGACACGGTACCCAAGGCGGTGATCGTCACCAGCCCCGACAATCCTTTCCGGCACCATCATCGACCCCGATGAACTGCGCGCTATCGCTGAGTGGGGTGACGCCAACGGCTGCCTGCTCATTTCCGACGAAATCTACCACGGCATCACCTACGGCAGAACCTCTAGCCACCGCGAGGTGCTACCCGACCAGGGCTGTTGTTGTGGGTTCACCTCCAAGTTCTTCTGCATGACAGGGTGGCGGCTGGCTGGCTCATTGTCCCTGATCATCTCGTCGAGCCCCTGGAAAACCTGCAGGCTAACCTGGCGCTGTGCCCGCCCGCAGTCTCCCAAGTCGGGGCAGTCGAAGCTTTCAGTGAGGAGGCCCGCCAGGAACTCGCGCAGCGTGTGGAACACTACGCGGCTGCCCGTGATGTGCTGCTAGAAAAACTGCCCTTCACCAGGTTCGCTCCACCCGACGGTGGCTTCTACCTCATACATCGACATTTCCGAGTACACCGACGATTCCGAACAGTGGTGTCGTGACCTGTTCGGGAAAACCGGCGGCCGTCGCGCCGGGTGTGGATTTTGATCCCATTGATGGGCACCGCTACATACGCATTAGTTTCTGCGTGGATGTAGATGTGATTGAGCAAGCGTGTCAACGCATCACAGAGTTTTTGCGCGCGATAAATAAACCGATTTTATGAGGGGAACGTTGAGCGCTTCAAAGCACTAGCTAACGCGACGACCACTCGGCCCATCGCCGAGTTTTGCAATCGCGGAGGCGCTGGTGGCCGCTGCGGCATCGAGCCATGGGATGCCAGAACCAATATGGGGACGCACCAGCCCGTAGGGGCATTGCTGGTCGCCAGTGTCAGTAGTTCAAGGTGATGGTTGAGGGCGTGTCAAACGCCGGATCGCCAGCTCTGAGAGTGCTTGGGTGGCGGAGCCGTTGATGTGCGCGACGTCGCTACGCAAATTATCCGGGCCATCATTGGCGAGCCTGGTTTGGCGAAACAGGGTCATGGCAGTGCGTCCTGTGGGTTGTCGCGGCAAAACGTCACACGTGCACCGCCGCCGATTGGATGGCGGTGTCCGGGTCGGGGAGGGTATAGGCGGTGATTAAAACCAACATGAAAACGCTTAATTGAGCGGATCCAGAGCGTAGCTAGCAGCTCCTCACGGAAGCAAAGCGATGATAAATCGATCCGGTTGGTCCACCGATTTCCTGAGCAATGTCAGACATGGTGAGATTCTTCCCGCGTAACGCGAGAGTACGGGCGGTGCCGTCTAAAATATCATCGGAACTAAAACGCACTGGTCTAGCCATGCTTTCATATCATAGTTACGCTTGAAACATGACATTTAGAACTAAAATTTAAAAATGTTGCCGCATGGTTGTGTTTAGCCTGCGTCCTGCCGTCAATGATCTGGCGCATTGCAATGATTAGTGGCGTGAACACGGGTTTTGCGTTCGCAGACATGTATCAAGACGGCCCAAATCTCCGTTATGTGCTCACTTTGGAAGCGCTGCAACTAATTGGTGGCCTACTCAGTATGGGGTTAACCATTGATTGGACAATGTGGCTTCCACGGTGGGTTCCACTCACTCTGGGGGCACTCGGAAACGCTGTTTTGTACCTGATTCTGGGGCCACTCCTTGTCCGTTTTTCTGCTTCTTGGCTTGGGCTGAGTGATAATCCCACCCCCGTTGACGGCATGAGTGGGCTACACCTGTTCTGGCTTATCATCGCTTACGTACCGCTGTTCTTCTGGCCGGTGTGCTTGAGCGTGGCGCTCTATACCTATTACAAGCGCGCGGGGAACCCCACCCGCGCCTAAAATGCCATGCGATAATGGGCGACGTGGCTGAAAAGAAGAAAATCGCAAACGTACTGTCCAATCGCTATGCCTCCGCGGAATTGACGGAGCTGTGGAGTCCTGAGGCGAAGATCATCATGGAGCGCCAGTTGTGGATTGCCGTGATGAAAGCCCAAAAGGATCTCGGGGTGGATATTCCTGTGGAGGCAATCACTGCCTACGAGAACGTGATCAACCACGTGGATCTGGCGTCTATCGCGGAGCGGGAGCGGGTGACCCGCCATGATGTGAAAGCCCGCATCGAGGAGTTCAACGCCCTGGCTGGCTATGAGCATATTCACAAGGGCATGACCAGCCGTGATCTCACGGAGAATGTGGAGCAGCTGCAAGTGTGCCGTTCGCTGGAGTTGGTGCGCGATAAGGCCGTGGCCGTGGTGGCGCGAATAGGGGCGCGCGCGGGGAGTACCAATCCTTGGTGATGGCGGGCAGGTCTCATAACGTGGCAGCGCAGGCCACGACGCTGGGCAAAACGTTTCGCGTCTGCCGCTGATGAGATGTTGGTGGCCATCGAACGTGTGGAGGAGCTGTTGCGCAGGTACTCGCTGCGCGGGATTAAAGGGCTCCGATGGGGACGGCCCAGGACATGCTGGATTTGATGGGCGGTGATGAAAACAAGCTGGCCTCGTTAGAGACACGTGTGGCTGATCATCTTGGTTTTCCGTCGCGTGTTTGACTCCGGTGGGGCAGGTCGTATCCGGTCGTTGGATTTGATGGGTTTCGGCACTGTCAGGAGCTAGGGCGCTGCCGTCGTCACTGGCCACGACGATTCGTCTGATGGCGGGCAATGAGTTGTCACGAGGGCTTCAAGAGGGCAGTGGGCTCGTCTGCTGCCGCACAAGATGAATGCCCGCTCGTGAGCGCGGTGGGCGGTGTGCAGATCTGCTGCGCGGTTACCTCGCGATGGTTGCTGATCTTGCTGGAAGTCAGCAGCGGAATGAGGGTGATGTGCTTTTTGTTCGGTGGTGGTCGCGTGGCGCGCGGACGCGTTTTCTACCATTGACGGTATGTGCAGGACGTTCCCTGGCAGCTAGATGAGTTCGGTGCGTTCTCGGCATGACGAGCGTGAATTGGAGCGCTACCCGCATATTTTGGCACAACCAGGATTTTGATGGCGGCGGTGCGCGCCTGTGTGGGCAGGAAACCGCAAGACGTCATTGAGAGAATGCTGTTGCGGTGGCGTTGAATATGCAGAGGAAACGGCGCGGAGCGAGATTTGATTCAACGCCTGGGCTGGACGATGACCGTATTCCACTCACTCCTCGAGCACTGCAGGATGCACTGGCGGACCGTGAGCGTCTTCATCGGTGCTGCGGAAAGCCAGGTGGCGCGGGTACTTGCTCGCGTGAGCGATGTTAGTCCCGCCATCCGGAGGCCGCCGCCTACAAGCCCGGCGAGATCCTTTCACGACGCTTTTCGACGTCCCGCTACCCTCATTTGTGCCCCATCTTTGGCATGTTTAGCGAAGGTGGGCTTTGGCACATCGCACGTGTCGCATGGCATTGGCACCACGGGCCAGCGTATTCATGCGTCCCGAATTGTCCTCGTACAACCACCTCGCAGCAGGTAAGGTTCGCGAGGATTTACAGAGATCGACGACGACAACCTTCTATGGTTGTTTCTGATCGAATCGCATAACGACGTCCTGACACGGAGATCCCGGATAGCGCGTGCTCACCGCGATGACGAGTCTTCTTTTCGCTAACATCGACTTCCCCAATCACCTCGCCGGTCCGGTAGACGATCCGCGCATCCCCGAAGAGGTTCTTGCCTGGCGCTGTGTGTAAAAACTAGACATGATCCCCTTTGAGTGTGGCGCGTGGCTACCACCGGCTCAGCTTCTGCCGAGTATCAGGAAACCGGAACCGTCTGTGGCATTCTGCTACCGGCGGGGCTGCGCTGAATCGTCGAGAGCTGCCCGGAGCCTCACTTTTCACTCCCGCGACGAAAGCGGGTTGGGTGACCATGATGAAAACGTGCCGTTTAGCGGTCGTCGAAAAGCTCGGGTGAGGCGCGGGCGAATGAACTGCGCGAGGCCACGCTGAGTATTTATACGTGCAGCGTGCCTTGCGGAAGAACACGGGCTGATCTTGGCTGACAAAGCTGAGTTCGGTATCGATGTCGGATGTGAGTTTGTGCTGGCTACGAAGTGCTCACGCCTGATTCCTCACGCTACTGGCCCAGCAGCGACTATGTGGAGGGGAAGACGCAGCTGAGCTTTGATACAGCGTGTGCGCAACTGGCTGAACTGTCCTAAAGCCGGGATGATCGTAACGGATGGCGCCTCCGCCGAGTCTTCCTGGTTCAGTGGTGGAGGCGACTCGCGAGCGTTAGCATTGAGGCGCATGAGCGTATTTCCGGCAAGAAATTCACCACGTGGATTGGGTCCTGCGCTTAGCTGAGCTAAGAATCTCATATATATTTTCAGGCCAGGCTTGCCTAAACATATGGCTGCATCTAAGCTTTCATTCTCAGATGGAAGTGCATCTGAGAGGAGACTCGAGGTGAAAAAGTTACACAAAGATGGTGGCAGGTGTCATCGTTGCTCGCACCATCTTCGTTAGCGCATGCGGCGGGGAAACAACGTCGAGACGGCGAGGCGGCAGCAGCGAGCGTAACGCCGCCAACAATGCGGCACGTTAACGGTCACGGATGTGCAAGGACGCAAGTAAGCTTTGAGCGAAGCCAGAACGCATCATCCTGGCAGAAGGACGCGGGGTATTCGCAACCTCACTCCTGGACAAAGACAAGCCTTTTCGACAAAGTCGTTGCCAGAGGCTCGGACCTGAAAACAGCCGCACCATCCTTCTACGAGGAATTGGAAAAGCTGTCCCAGAGACCAAAAGACATCCCAGAATCGGCAATATGGCTATGACGTGGACTGTAGAAAATCTCCCGTCCTACAACCTGGACGTCGTGATCTGTGACTGCCGACCACTATAAAGCCTCTGAAACCAACTGGTATAGCTCACCAAAATGGATGATGCCGGGATTAAGCACGTAGTCACCGACTTCCGTCAGCATCCGCTCACCACACCACCAAGTCCATTGAGCTGCTGGGAAAGATCTTTGATATGAAGACAAGGCGGAAGCCTTCAACAAGGACTGGACCGATACAGTAGATCGCGTCAAAGAAAAGACCGCAGCGAAAGCTGACAAGAAGCCCAAGACGTCCCTCTGGCGCGCTGCGGCTGAAATGACTGCTGTGCCACGGTCAAAGAAAGCAACCTCGGCGAGCTGGTCAACGTGGCTGGTGGCGACAATATGGGCGATCACATCCTCGACTCGGAATCCGGTGACATCACACCCGAAAAAGTCACTGCTGAGCAGCCTGAGAAGATCATTGCCACCGGTGGATCGTAGGTAGTTAGCCCGACAGAAAACATCCAGGTCCCGTGACGTGACTCGGATACAAGGCCAACGAAGAGCAGGCTAGCAAAACCCTTTGAGGGTCTCACCGCAACGCCAGGTTTCGACCAGCTGGACGCCCCCAAGAACAAGGAAATGTACGGTGTGTGGCACCAGTTCTATGACTCCCGTTCAACTTCCTTGCACTGGAGCAGTTCGCGTGGTTGCAGCCTGATCTGTTCAAAGACGTAGACGTGACCAAGCACTACCAAGAAGCGCACGAAAAGTACCTTCCGTTCTCAACTCTGAGTACTTTTGTCAGCCAAAACGGCTAATCCGGTGGAAGCGCACACTCCACATGGCAGCGGACACCCTTGTCGCTGATCACCGCGCTCTGGTGGTCCGCCGCCTGTTGATTATTGCGGTGCTGATCTTCTGCGCACTTGTCGCTTTTTATCGTCAGCACCGTTGTCGGGCCAGTCAACATCAGCGTTGGTGACGTCATCGTTAGTATTTTCCGGCCCGAGACACTGGACCGGCAGTCGCATACCGTGATCTGGAAGCCCGTCTTCCCATGTCCGTCATGGCGTTGCTCGTGGGCATGGCGTTGAGCGTGGCTGGGGCGCAGATGCAGACGATTCTGGGCAACCCCTCGCCGAACCATTCACGCTGGGTATTTCGGCGGCGGCAGCGTTTGGCGGGGCGTCGTCAATCGTCTTCGGCCTGATTTTCCTTCCCAACGCGCAGCTCAATATTGCCCTGATCGCCTGGTTCGCGGCCACGACCGCCTCACTGGTGATTGTTCTGCGTCGTTGTTTCGCGGAGCGAGCGCCGAAACGATGATTCTGCTCGGCATCGGGCTCGTCTTCCTGTTCCAAGCATTGCTCGCGCTGATTCAATCAAGGCATCAACCGAGGCACCACAGCAGATTGTCTTTTGATTCTCGGGTCCCTCACCGTGCATCCTGGATTGGAAACGGCATCCTTGCAGTCGTGCTGGTCTGCTGTCTCCCCATCTTCATGGGGCTATCCTGGCAGCTCACGGCGCTGAGCGCTTGGCGACGCCCGCGCACGCGCCATGGGCGTTAACGTCACCCGCCTCCGGGTCATCGTGCTCATTGTTGTGTTCTACTGGCCGCAACATCCGTTGCTTTTCTAGCGGCATCATCGGATTTGTGGGGCTTGTGGGTCCGCATGTGGCACGCATGCTCGTTGGGGAAGACCAACGCTACTTCATCCCAGCGTCTCTTGCATCCGGTGCGCTCACTGATGTCTACGGCGCATGCAGTCAGCCTTTATCATCACACCGGGGTTGGCCATACCCATCGGGATTGTCACCTCCCTTGTTGGTGTTCCATTCTTCATATTTATCATCATGACCAGGAAGCGAGCACTCTGGTGAAAACCCGTCGTTGTTACAGTCTCCGACCTCGACGTGGGGTATGGAAGGAGAATCCATCCTCACCAACTTCACCCCAAAGCCCTTCACCGGCGGACACGTCATCGGTCTACTCGGACCCAATGCCTGCGGTAAGTCGACCTTCATCACCACCCTCGCTGGGGTTAACAAACCACGCGCGGAACCATCGCCGCGACATTGATGGGCAGGAATACACAGGACGGAAACTGCGTGATCACATTGGTTACGTCCCCCAGGATCTACCCGTCGCTGCAGCACTCACTGCCTTTGAGACGGTGCTCATCGCCGCGCGTCGGGCGCGTAATGTGCGCACCGTGTCAGAAAAACCGGCAGCCATGGCGGCTCGCACTATGGAGGCGCTGCAGATAGGGCACCTAGCGCACTCGTACCTCGGGGAGCTATCCGGTGGGCAACGCCAACTCGTGGCGGTGGCCCAGATGATGGTGGTGGAGCCTCATGTGATGTTGCTTGATGAGCCTACGTCCGCACTGGACTTGCATCACCAGCTTTTCCTGCTGGAAACCATTCGAAACCGTGCCGAAAGCACTGGAGCCGTTGCCCTCGTGGCTATCCACGACATCAATCTTGCCGCGCGATTCTGCTCTGAACTCATGGTGATGAAGCGCGGCGGCATTGTCGCCCAGGGGTCGCCGAAGGATGTGCTGGATGCGGACCTTATCCATGAGGTCTATAAAGTACACGCCGACATTCTGGACCATGATGGAGTTCCAGTGGTGTCGGCGGTGGAATAATCAATGAAACCAGGGAAGACTACTGTGCGCTGTCTTCCTTGGTAAAGATCCCCCGGATGGTCGTAGGCAGATTCTTGATCTGTGCCATGAGTGCCTGTCGGCGTTCCTGGCTGACACGGCGTGAATGGCGATCGGGGCAACAGAGATCAGGATGATCACAATTGAGATGATTTCGATGTTGAAGCCCATCTCGTGCAGCTTCTGGCCGATGTAGTATCCGGCGTAGCTGAACGTGGCCGTCCAGAGGAAACCACCAACGAGGTTGTAGACAAAAAAACGTGCGGTAATGCATGGTGCTCACACCAGCAATGATCGGGGTGAAGGTGCACGACCGGCACGAAACGGGCCAGCACAATGGCCTTTTGATCCGTGCTTTTTCAAAGAACTGCTCCGCCTGCACCAGATATTGCTGTTTGAACAGTCTGGAATTGGGGCGTTCGAACAGTTTCCGCCCACCCGTTTGCCAAAGCTGTAGCCGACGTTATCGCTCGCCACTGCGTGCGATGAGTGAAACAGGCAAAAGGTCGGATATTGATTTTGAAAATGCCCTGTTGGGTTAGGGAAGCCCGACATGAACAAGAGGCTGTCGCCCGGCAAAAAGAACCCGACGAGCAGCCCGGATTCGGCAAAAATTACAGCGATCACGGCTACGATACCCAGGTGGATAATGTACTCCGTCAAGGCTTCCATCATAGTAGTTTTTCCTTTACAAAACGGGGTTGGGCAGCATCAACTGCCAGCTTTGTAGAGTGTACCCAACTTCCCTGAACGTGACACTAAAAACTGGCAATAGTGCAGCGCCCCACGTTAGGGTGGCAGGTGGCACCATTACGTGTGACGACGCCGCGTCAATGTTGAAGGGATCCACCATGCAGAAAAGATGTTTTTCCTGGGTGATGGTGATGCTGATTGCCGTTTCGTTGGGAGCGGCGCGATGCGCGGCGTCGATAAGCATTCGCAGCGGCGATGCTGTGCCTATGGTGGGCGGTGCTGCCTGCGTGGGTGCACTGACGGCGTTGTTGTATGCGGTTGGTCGGACATGGAATGCGCATGCGGGTATCGCACTTCCTGGCAGGGAGGTGGCGCATACGTGGTGTCGTTGTTGGCACTTGGCTGTTACATGTTGCCGTGTTCTGTGGTGGAGAATTCCTCGGCACCGAGTGGGGCGTTGATGCGGCGGTGCTGTTGGTGCGCGGGATTGCGGCCATGGCCTTGAAAGGTTATGGCGTGCGTAACACGTACGCACGCCAGCTGACAAGGCTCTAGCTTGGCTGACCGACACTTCCATCGGAAGCCGCGGCATCGGCCTGTTCCTCGAAACGGGCGGTGGCTTTTTTCAACGTCAAGCCTGGTGAGCAAGAGAAGGATGATCACGTTGGCCCCGAGCGTGAGCCACACGTACATGACGTAGAGCATCTGGATGGCCGAGTCTGGCTGCACGTCCATGTTGGCGTGGTAGCCGCTCATCTGGAGGAGCCAGCCGGATGCAGCGGTGCCCAGGCCGCTACCGATTTTCACACCCAGCGAGGTACAGGAGAATAACAGTCCGTCGATGCGTTTGCCGGTGCGCAACCACGTGTATTCCGATGCCTCTGCGATCAAGGCGTTGAGTGTGCCCTGCAACGGACTCATGCCCAGGGAAGCGATGGCGGAGAACGCCAGCATCAGCGGCACATTCTGCATGTAGGCGGCCACCAGCACTCCGAGTCGCCCGGCAACGGCAATGATGTAGCCCAGGATGTTGATGCGATACATGCCCCATATTTGCTCACAATGTAGGGGCGTGATCATGAGTCCGATGACGAGCGGGACGTTGATGGCCCAGGCGAAGGTGCCCAGGAGGCGTTCGTCACCGAGGACGTACTTATGAAGAAGATACCCATGTTGAGCATGGCCGTGAAGATTTGCGTGAGCAGGAAGATCACCAAAATAATCAGGTAGTACTTGTTGGAGAAGAGGATTTTGGCCGATTCCAGTAGCGGCAGCTTGTCTTCCTCAGGGCCGTTGTTTTCGCCTTTCCAGCTCCTCCGGTGAGAGTTCCTTCACCGAGTACACAGACAGGGTGTTAATTGTCAGGCTGATGAGTGCGTAGACGATGGCCATGTTCCGCCAGCCTCAGCCCCGCCGCCGAACAGCATGACACCGCCCACGGTGAAGGTTTGATAAGCATGTTCGTGGTGAAGGCGAACATGAAGCGGATGGACCCCATCTGCACGCGCTCGTCCTGTTGCGGGTGATCAGCGCCGTTAGCGAGGAGTAAAGCGATATTGTTGGCTGTGAAGAAGACGGCGTTGAGCAGGGTGTAAGCGATGAAGAACCATGTGCATTTTGGCAAAATCACCGAGGCTCGGGGGTATGGCGAAGATGGCGACGAGTAACACTGCGCACCCTACATAGGCCCACAGCATCCACGGCCGGGCCTTACCCATGCGTGTATTCGTGCGGTCCAGCAGGTACCGAAGATCATGTCTCGAGATACCGTCGAACACTTTCGACAACATCATGAGCGTGCCGACGACACCCGGGTTCAGTCCCGCCGTATCCGCCAGATAGATCATGACGAAGGCGGACAAGAGCGCGTAAACGACATTGCCGGGCCACATCGCCCGAGCCGTAGCCCACCCTTGTTGTACCACTTGAGATATTTCTTCTGGCTGGCCGCCTCTAGTCCCATCCCAGCGGATGAACTGCTGGGATTGCTGGCGGCCATATCGTTGCTCATGGTTCTCACCTCGTTCTGAATACTGGTGTGATGAAAGGATTGTGATTAGAAAGTGGTGAGCAGGAGGTGGAGGTCCATTTCCAGCTCGTGGTTTTTCACTTGGTATTTGGGCCGAAGTGTTGGCCCGCAGCTGTTCGATCCGATGCCCGCCATGGCCGCGTCGAGGCACAAGACCGTGCTTCCCGACGGTGTCAGGTCCGTGTTGCGTTTTTGTGCAACAAGTTCCTCCTGCGTGTAGTGAGAGGCGTTGAAGGAGAAGGGGCTGAGTGCCAAGGTGCAGTGAGGCTTCGGTCGCTGTCTGAGATAATGACCTCGTTGCAGTCGGAGTGGCTGCCGTTTTCCTGCGGCCGGATGTAATCCTGATGAAGATCAGCGACGGTGGCGTTGAAAACCCGTGGTAGCTGGCGCGATGCTTGTCCACATAGCTTTCCTGCGGACCCATGCCGCAGTAATCCACCTGATTCATGGACTCGGGAAGGAACAAGCGCAGTCCGAGGCGTGGAAGGCTGGGGAATCCGAGAGTTCGTTGTAACCGTAGGTTCAGGCTGAGTACATCGCTATCGGTAATGGTCCAGGGTGAGTTGTCCACGCAGCACAGGCTGGACCGTCGGCGCCACCACAGCCACCTCTGCGCTGATGGTTACATGCCCGGGTTCCTCGCTGACATCAACAGCGTAGGCACGGGCCGCGGCCTGATGGTAGTGAGCGCGTTCCCACTCCAGGCGTATGTGGCGATCATTGTCGGTGGGGGCGCGCCAGATATTCAGCTCAGCCGGACGGTCCAGAAACTCATTGCCGTGATGCACCAGGCTCACAGGCAGTCCGGTTCGTACATCGAAGCTACAGTGCAGGTCGTGCGTATCGACGTCGATTCGGGTTGCGGTTTGGGAAACCGACAACGGTCGGTTACCTACCGGACGGTGTGCGAGTTCTACGGCCCGCTGGTGGCGGGCGTCACTGTTATGCAGTGGAACTTCATCAAAACCGAGGATATGTCCAGTGGTAAGGGTAGCGGCTCGGGGTGTGCAAGGCGATACGTGACCAGAAGATGACAGCGCCCGGATTCTGGAATACGTGGCTCGCAGCGCAGCGTGGTTGTTGCGTGGCGGCATCAGGTTCATTCAGATCAAGATCTCCGTGCTCAACGATTGCACCGTCGCGCCGGACCTCATAGGAGATGCTGAGGTGCTGGGACAGATCCGTGTGGTCAAGTTCATTGACGATGGGTGAGCAGGCCCTCGTCCCTGGTCGTATGCGACGACGCGGGCGGGCGTTGAACATTTTAAGTTCGGCAAGGCCGGAATGCGGATGCGGTCCGGTGAAACCAGTCCATCAACACAGAAGTTGCCATCGTGGATCTGTTCGTCGTGGTCGCCGCCGTAGAGATAGATGGGCGGCCGTCTCGCTGGTTCCGGCGGTTACTGCGTGATCGCACCACTCCCACACGAAACCACCGCACATACGCTTATCCGCACGGATGATCTCCCAGTAATCTTCAAGGTCACCGGGGCTATTGCCCATTGCATGGCAGTATTCCACGAGGATGAAGGGCTTATCCGGGTCGGAATCCAGGTACTCCCGAATCTCCTCAATGGCGGGGTACATGCGGCTGTACAGATCGATGCAGGAGTAGTCGTAACGACGCTTGGAATCCCGGTAGTAGGAGCTGTAGTGAGTCAGTCGTGGGGTCGAAACTCTTGGTCCATGACAATGCCGCCTCAAGGGTGCAACCATAGGCGCACTCATTACCGGCCGACCAGGAAATAATGCTGGGGCGATTCTTCTCCCGGTGAACACACAACTGCATGCGATCAACAGTGGCCTCGGTCCATTCGGGATTATCGGCGATAGGTTCGTTCCAATGCTCGACCTGGTTATCCCAGGATGCATCGGCAAGGAATTGGGTTTTGTGCCGTGGCTCTCATTGTCCGCCTCGGACATGACATAGAAACCATACTCGTCACACAGCTGGTAGAAGCGTGGATCGTTAGGGTAATGGGAACTACGCACTGCGTTGATGTTGTGTTCCTTCATCAACCGCAGGTCACGCTGCATGTGCTCCAGATCAACCACGGGGCCAGTGACAGGGTCCGAATCGTGCCTGTTGACGCCCCGTAAGGTGAGGGGGTTGCCATTAAGACACACCTCAGTGTCTTTTACAGCAACATCGCGGATGCCCACCCGGTCAGTGATCACCTCGTCGGGCGTGACAATAGCCAGCTGGTAGAGATAAGGATCTTCGGCGTTCCACAGGTGAGGATTGGTCACGGTGAGCTGGGCGTGGTGCGTGTAGTCAGCATCGGCGTCGATAAGCTCCATAGTGCTGGTGGTCATCAGATGCCCATCGGAGTCGTAGAGTTCCACAGTGGTGGGGACGGTGCCGCCACGGTAGTTGCCTCGAATATCAACAACGGCAGTGTCCGACGTGAATGATGTTGTGGTGACATAGTCGAACAACATGGCGGCCGGGCGGTCCACGAGGTACACGTCGCGGAAAATGCCGCTGCTGCGGAACTTATCCTGATCCTCCAGGTACGTGCCGTCGCACCATTTCAACACCAGTACGGCAAGACGGTTCGCGCCGGGGTGAATGAAGTCGGTGACATCAAACTCAGCGGAGGCGTGGGAGACTTGGCTGTAGCCAATGTACGTGCCATTGAGCCACACATAGAAGCAGGAATCCACACCCTCGAACGTGAGATACGTGCTGGGTGCCTGGGGGTTCGGTGTATAGTCAAAATCCCGAATGTAGGCGCCGCAAGGGTTGTCCTGGGGAACATGCGGCGGATCGAGAGGGATAGGGTAGCGCACGTTAGTGTACTGGTGGTGGTCATAACCTAGGTGCTGCCAGGTGCTGGGCACCTCGATCATGCTGAAACCGTCTGGGGCTGAGGTTGTGGGGCCGTGATCCCAGAAAGGTTCGGTGAGCTCATAGATGCTGGGGAGGTATTTAAAAGCCCATGTCCCGTTGAGCAGGTGGAAGCGGTCGGAATCCTCTCGTTTCCATGCGGTGGAAAGTGGGTGGGAGGCGGGCACATAGTAGGCGCGAGGAGGCAGCGTGTGCTCGTGAAGGACACTGAGGTCGTCGAAATGTCGAGGAACGATCATTGTTCAGGCTCCCTGAGAGTTGGCGAGAACAGGGGCCGCACGGCTGTGCGACGTCGTGACAATAACGTTCTTATAGTAATAGGTATTTACTTTTTATTTAGTATATTCTTGGCTAAATATCAATTTGGGCGTCATTTAGGGGTGTTTGGGGGTAATGTGATGACCTCTTTGCGGTGTAAGCTATGAAAAATTGTGAGAACGGGTGTATTGGCTGGCTGTGATTAGGTTCTAGGTGCTGTGACATGCTTGATGGAAAGCCCTTGTAATGATGGGGGATCGTTATGTGCATACGCGTTAGACGTGTTGCTTGCCAGATATGCGGCATCTGCGACTATGAAGTTTTGCATACCGTTCGTATGGCAAAATTTATGCCCCGCTTCTTTTTGGGGAAAGGCGTAAAAATCGTCTTCATTTTAGTTTTGTTTGATCTGTGATCGATTTTCGCGTACTATATTATAGGGACGGAAATTTTGCCGTTTTCGAGTTGTATAAAAGGAAAAGTAAAACGTTCCACACAATTAATTGCGTGGAACGTTTTACTTTTAACAGTTGCCATTGAGCTAACCATCAATGTCTCTTCTAAACATGAAAATGCCGGAAACCAGCAAGCAAAATGAGAGCACCTAAGTCGCAATATTTAAACCAGGAAAATCAAGGGAATTAACCACAAAAAGAACTGGGATGAGTAATAGTGATGCGATTCCGATGCTCTAACTGCTGAGACATCAGAAGTTAGCTCCAATTATTGCGTGCGCATTCTAGGGCTTTTCCAGAGGTTAGTCCGCCTGCTGCTGCGATGCAAAAAGAATGCATCCGCTACCAGCTGTTGCTATGCAAGCAGCACCACAGACAACGCTTAATCCAGTGATTGCCCATGCTGCAATTCCTGCACTGGCGAGGCAGTCATTGAAACCATTCCAGTCCATTCCCTCCAGGGTAGTTTCATCTGCGGTCACCTGCTGATCCTTGTCGATTTTGCCATCGGCATAGGTCTTCAGATGACCTGATGTGGGGCTTTCTTCCTTGAGGCTGATTTGGTAGATCTGTTCTACTTTGCCATCAGCTGATAGGGCTGCAGTGATAACGCTGCCTTTTGCTGCGCCGTCAAGTGTCGAAGAGACAAAGAATGATCCGTTAGGAAGTTGTTGACGATTGTGGATTCCTTGTTGATGGATTGTCTCTTGCTCAAGAACAGCATTTTTGTCAAATGCTGCGTAAGCAATTTCAAGCAGCTTAGCCTTGTGGTTGCCCTCTACATCCTTTGCCTCTTTGAGGTCATTGACCGAACGCCGTAGGCTGTCCAGGTTTCCCTGATTCTGAGCAGAGGGGTCTACTTCTTGCTGACCATTGTTCTTACGGTCCGTCTTCGATTGGCTTGTAGTGGTGCTGGGTTTGCTGATCTGTGATTGCTGAGTGGCCTGCTTCTCTGATGTTGGTTGCGCGCCAGCGGCTGGTCCAGACATTGATGCAATAGGAAGTGCAACAGCCATGACGGCGGCGGCAATATATTTGGTGCTTAAACGCATATAGATCTCCTAGTCTATATAGAGGTGTAGGTGTGAATGTTATGCCAGCTGAGATAACGTACCACCTACACTACATGATTAAAGAAATAATAGGTGTGAATGGAATGTGCTAACTCCTAAATTGCCAGCTCATAGATCTAATGCACGTATGTCCGGGGGTAAAGTTTTGGGGGCAATACTTATCGGGGTTGTGAAATTTTTTTGTTTATATATCTGATTGATTTTGTTTTCAATAGTGTTGTTATGTATTGGTGATGATTGGTATGGTACTAAGGTTATTTTTCCTGGCTGCAGTGTGTTTGATCGATCAACATTGAGTATTGCAAATAAATAACAATATTAATGTTTTAAGGAAAATATTGGATAGCGGCCCTGCGGTGACAACCTGCATGTGGGTGTCTCTATTGCCCTGTACGTTTTGTGCGCAGTACTGGCGGGCATGGATATGACACGAGTGGCGCAACAACGTAGGGCATCAAGGCATCACATGCACGTTGGACGCGGAGTGATCACTGCGGCAGTGGCTGTGGGCTGCAACATAGCCGGAAGCCGGGACATCGATAGCTGCGAGACCTTGAACCTGCCAAGCAAGCCGGTGGGTTACAACGTTGCGGACTATAATCCGCACAACAACCCCATTTGCGAATGCGCAGCCTTCCCTCAGTACTTGGGCGTGCTTGAGGGACGCAACTTTCCAGAAGCCCTTGCGCTGTATTGCCCCCGGCGGGCAAGAGCCCCCTATGTAATAGAACAACGTGTGCCCACTGATGAAAAACAGTGGGCACACGTTGAGGGAATGTTGTGATTCCCTGAAATCTAGCGCTCGCTAGTAGCCAGGTTGAGACTACTCGGGCTTCTGGGGCTTGTGGGGCTTGTGAGGCTTCTGGACATCTGGGGTGTCTTTGTCTGCGTGTCGTGGCTGGCACCATGCCCGGGTAAATTTGCCAACAGGAGCATTCACAATGATCCCCCTGTTCTGCCAATTGCTGGTGCGCACAATTTTTGCGTCAATGCGCAAGGTCTGCGAAACCTTGACAACCGTTTTGCTCTTAATTCCGGTCCATGCGCAGAAATCTGCAGCGATTTTATCAGCTGAGACACCTTGTGATAGTGAATTGGTGTATTCTTGGGTGGCCCACTCATCTAGCCAAAATTGAATTCCCCACCATTTATATTCATATCCGCCATGCGAACCCGATGCCTTGTGCTTACCGGCTGCGGTCTCTACGGTTTGGTCATCGCTCTCGTTGTCGGTAACCTCCGTCTGGCCGCTCGCGATGTCTTCGTTGGTGTTGTTGATGATCTCCTGCACCTTCGAGACCTCTTGGGCGTTGTCAGACTTTAGGTTCTCTGGTGCGTTGAGGCGGAACTGATCTCCTTCTTGTGAAACGTACTGTGAGTACTTTTCAACCAGCTCCTGAGTTACTTCAACATCCTGCTTCGACGTGTTTTGCTGGGTTTCGCGCTGCGCACCCTGCTGTTGGGTCTGGCTTGGAGTGGTGCTTTCTACATCGGGGGTTGCGTGTGCTGCCGAGATGGAAAGCAATGGCATCGAGGCTGCGAGCATAGCTGCAGCAATGTTCTTCTTCTTCAAGGTATATCCTCCCTGGATAATTATGATGTACCTTATGTCCCGGCCGTCGTGATCTTCGGCCCTGGGTTGCGTTGCAGATGTTTGTTTTTCGTCGAAAAGTTCTGTTACCAAAACTCCTATCACAATGTAGGCGATGCGTTATTGCCATTTGGGCATAGCTCGATTTTTACATTATCGGGTTTTAATGGTCAATGTTCGAACCGATAATCTGCCTTAATGTATGTACCCTCATGAGGGGGACATTTTGTGCGCGTATGAGAATTTTTTACCTTAACTACAGCGATGCACTTCATCCTGCTATCGATTTATGTATCACAACTCATATAAACCGGCGTTCATGTATTGTCCCTGGTTGTGTGTGTCGCATACTTTCGTGTTAATTTTCTGAACATGTCAAGAACTTGCTCTAGAATTATGTTAGCTACATTATGAAACTTAACGATATGCAAAGGTTTGTTTTATGCAACGCTTATGTTTTGGGTTGTCGTGATAATTGCTACTGGGTATTTATGTGTCCCGGGCTGCGGTAAATCAAATTGTGTACGTGTCACATATGACTATCGTTAATCGATTATCATTAATCTTTTCACTTAATCAATTAACATTGCTCCTCAAGCTTTTGTGCGCAATACTGGCGGGCATGGATACGACACGAGTGACACGACAACATATCGCATCAAAGCGTCACATACGCGTCGCACGCGGCGTGGTTGCTGTGGCGCTGGCCGTGACTGCAACGTGGTCGGGAGTGGGGGTGTCGATAGCCGCAACTCCCTCGAATCTGCCGATCGAGCCGGTGGGATACAACGTTGTGGACGGCAAGCTGATACCAACAACCCCATCGCGAATGCGGAGATTCAGAAGGATCCTGGTTATTCAAGCACCCAACCGTCGGGCCAGGCCAACGCACAAAGCCCCCTCGTTCCCAAGGCGCAGAACCTGGCTGGGGCTGAGATGGGCGTCAATCATCTCCAGGAAGGGGTCCTCCCGAATGTGGTGATCGGCAATGATGATCGCAAGGAAGTCTCGGACACGAAGCAGACCCCGGCGCGCTGGGTGGGTAAGTTGCATGCCACCACGCAGAGTGGTGGGTCGTCGTATTGCACGGCGTCGTTAATCTCGAAGGACACTGTGATTACTGCTGGGCATTGTGTGGCTAAGGGCAGTCGAAATGGACCTTTGCGGCTGGGTGAAAAATAAGAGTAGCAGCCCCTACGGCACGGCCGCAGCGAAGCAAATCTGGTACGACAAGAAGTACGGGGAGAACGGCCACGATTGGGCTGTGATCAAGCTGGATTCTGCGATCGGGGAGAAGACGGGCTGGTTTGGTATGAATGTGCCGGATACGCAGAAGCTGGTGGATACGCAGGCGACGGTTATTGGTTATCCGGGGGATAAGGACAACGGTGCGCAGTGGGCGGACCGGAACAAGGTCGTGAAGGTGACGGACCGTCAGGTGGTGTACCAAACGGATACGTTTAACGGCCAGTCTGGTTCCTCGGTGATGGATGATAAGTCGATGATTTTTTTGCTATCCACACCGGCGGTAAGACAGGGAGAACTACGGAACGATTCTCACCGGCGAGTTGTTTAACGTGTGCGCTAACGTCGCGGCGTCGTCATAGATGGGAAAGATGGTTCAGTTTCTAAAATGAGGCTTATTTGATTCCATCTTTAGGGCTACTCAGCAAACTTGACGTGTAGTGGTATCGTCAATGCGTCTTGCGGTCAGGCTACTGGACGTGGATGCCAAAAAACTTTGACAGCGATCAAGCGGAAATGTTGCGATGAACTGCATTAGGAATATTTCTACATAATCCCGTGTTGTGTAGTATGTGTGTGACCCTTGTGTATTTTCCCTGCGGTATTGTATGGTGGTTAAGACTCTAGTTTTGCATTCGTAATTTAGGGAGGTTTAAAAGCCTATGTCGCTTCGTCGTAGTGTGACGCAGGTAATGATCGCATTGTTAACTGCCTTTCTTTCGGTTTCTTTGATGCTGCCAGATGCCTCAGCAACTACACCTAGTAAGTTGGGGAGGATTTTTGGTAGCGAGCAGGAGTGTCGCAACTATATTGCCTTCTTTTGGATATTTGAGTATCGAGAAGGGACTTCAAAACCGAGCCTTTATTGTGAGGCCAATTCGGGTGGGACATTTATTCTGAAAATGAATGGTAGTTCTGGTCAATGGACCTCTCCGCGAGGGATACATCCAGGTAATGGTGGGAGCTGGAGTGGGTGGTAATTTATATCAACTATTGATTTTTTAAGTGCTACATGGAGGTGTGCGGCCGCCACCTCTGTGTTTCGTCGCATTTTGTGTGCGTTTACTTAGTGATAAATCGACCTGCTGTTTATTGTAACGTTTCGTGTGTTTTTCTTCATAGGGTGAAGATGTTAGGGCTCAACATTTTCGATAGTGAATTAACTTATATTTCTTCCGATAATTAGTCGCTGTTGACTATTGTGTCGGGAAGGTAGATTTCCGGTACCATGGGGTTACATGACTGAAACCCCCACGAATCACACCCGGACCTCAAGCACCGAACGCACTGAAACACCCGACCACGCGAACGCATCATGGTCGGGTGTTTGTTGATGACTATGAGTGGCTGCGGGACAAGGAGGCTGCGGAGACTATCGCCTACCTTGAGGCCGAGAACGCCCACACCGATGAGGTGACCAGGATCAGCAGCAGCTGCGGGAGGATATTTTCAGGGAGATCAAGTCGCGGGTGAAGAAACGGACATGTCCGTGCCGTCCCGCGACGGTGATTACTGGTATTACGGCCGTACCGAGGAGGGAAGAGTTATTTCCTTTCGTGCAGGCTTCCGGTGCTGCCGGACCAGGATCCGTGGACCCCGCCGGTGATTCCAGAAAACTCCGCGCCTGAGGGCGAGGAAATCATTCTTGATGGCAATGTGCTGGCAGAGGGACACGAGTTTTTCTCGCTGGGTGGTTCGGGGTGACGCAATCCGGCCGGTTCCTGGCTTATTCCACCGACACCACTGGTGACGAGCGCTCACGCTGCGCATCAGGGACCTGGCTACGGGCGAGCTGCTGGAGGATACCATTGAGGGTATTTCTTCGGGGCTGACCTGGTGCGGTGAGGAGTACCTGTTTTATCAGCGTGTCGACGACGCGTGGCGCCCCGATTCCGTGTGGCGGCACAAGGTGGGTACCCCGGTCACCGACGATGTGCGCGTGTTTTATGAACCGGACGAGCGTTTCTGGGTGGGGGTTAGTTCGGATCGCATGGAAAAAGTTCCTGTACATCGAATCGGGCAGCAAGCTCAGCAGCGAAATATGGGTGTTGGAGTGCGATAATCCCACCGGCGAGTTTCGGTGTTTGCGCACCCGCGAGGCGGAGGTGGAGTACGACGTTACCTACGCCGAGGTTGGCGGCGAGCCGCGTTGGTTGGTGCTGCATAATGCTCACGGCCCGAACTTTGAGCTGGGTGAATGCCCGCTGGGGCCGCTTCCCGATGACCTCGATGACCTGCGTGTTTTGGTGCCGCATCGCGATACTCGTTCGTCTGAATGCCGTGGGTGCGTGGGCGCGGTACTTGGTGCTGTCATATCGGCAGGAGGGGGCGTCGAAACTCGCGGTGATGCAGCTAGGCGAGCAGGGGTTCACCGAGTTCAAGGAACTGGAGTTTGATGAGGAGCTGTACGACGTCGGTTTCGGCACCGGCCACTATTGGGACGCTCCTTGTTTCCGGCTCAGCTACGATTCCTTTACGACGCCCGCCCGGCTGTACGACTACTGGCCCGCCACAGGTGAGCTTCGGTTGCTGAAGGAGCAGGAGATTCCCGGCGGCTACAACCGTGACGACTATGTGGCACACCGTCTGTGGGTGACTGCGCGGGATGGCGCGCAGGTGCCGGTGTCGGTGATTCACCGTGCTGACCTGGACATGAGCGTGCCGAATCCCACTCTGTTGTACGGTTACGGTTCCTACGAAAGCACCATCGATCCGAGCATGAGCGTCCTGTGGCTGAGTCTGCTTGACCGTGGGATCATCGTGGCCGTGGCACATGTTCGCGGCGGCGGTGAAATGGGCCGACTGTGGTACGACAACGGCAAAATGCTGACCAAGAAGAACACCTTCACCGACTTCATTGACGTGGCGGATTACCTGATCAGCAGCAACATAACCACGCCTGAACTGCTGGTGGCGCAGGGTGGTTCGGCCGGTGGTTTGCTCATGGGTGCCGTGGCCAACATGGGCGGGGACCGGTTTAAGGCCATTCACGCAGCAGTACCGTTTGTGGATCCGCTGACCTCTATTTTGATGCCGGAGCTTCCGCTGACCGTGATCGAGTGGGAGGAGTGGGTGGGGCAACCCACTGGAAGATGTTGCGGTATATGACTACATGGCGTCCTACTCACCGTACGAGAACGTGGAGGCTAAGCCGTACCCCAATATTTTGGCCTCCACATCGTTGAACGATACGCGGGTGTTGTATGTGGAACCCGCTAAATGGATTGCCAAGTTGCGTGATAGGGCAACATCTGGGGATTTTCTGCTGAAGACTGAGATGTCGGCCGGACATGGCGGCGTCTCGGGACGGTACGAGAGCTGGAAGCAGGCAGCGTTTGAACACGCGTGGATTATTGACCAGCTACGAGGCGGAACCCCTGCATAAGGGTGGCTTTATTGCTGCAATGGCGCAGGGAAATATTTTTGCTCTTTTTCTTTTGTGTAGCGTCGGTCACCTATAAGGTGTAACTATCCGCCAGGACACTTTATACATAGCTGCAAGGAATCGAGTGTGACATGTCTGACGTACGGACGAGTAGCGGTCTACGCATCGCTAAGTCGAAACAACCAAGAAAAGACAGGACCCACTGGCTTTACATCGGAGTGATCATTGCGGTTATCGCCGGCATTATCTTCGGGCTGGTGGCACCCAGCGCAGCCACCGAGTTCAAAGTTGTCGGCACGATGTTCGTCAACCTGATCAAGATGATGATCTCCCCGGTGATCTTCTGCACCATCGTTTTGGGCATCGGCTCCGTCCGCGCGGCAGCATCCGTGGGTAAAGCTGGCGGCATCGCGCTAACCTATTTTATTACGATGTCCACCTTTGCCCTGGCTGTTGGCCTGGTAGTGGGGAACCTTATTGAACCCGGCACCGGTCTCAACATTGAGGCGACAAAAGACGCTGGTGCTCAGTACGCTGCTAAAGCCGATCATGGTGGCGGAACCGTCGGATTCATCCAATCCATCATCCCCGACACGCTGTTTTCTGCCCTAACGTCGGGTTCTGTGCTGCAGACGCTGTTCGTGGCGTTGCTCGTCGGGTTTGCTGTGCAATCGTTGGGGACCAAAGGCGAACCGATCCTCCAGGGAATTGCTCACGTCCAGCGCCTGGTGTTCAAAATTTTGACGATGATCCTATGGATCGCTCCGATCGGTGCATTCGGTGCCATTGCTGGCGTGGTGGGTGCCACTGGTTTCGAGGCTGTCAAGCAACTAGCCATTCTGATGCTGGCGTTCTACATCACCTGTGTGGTGTTCGTGTTTGGGGTGTTGGGGCTGGTGCTGCGGATCTTTACTGGATACAACATGTTCAAGCTGGCCAAGTACCTCGCACGCGAGTATCTGCTCATCGTGGCAACATCCTCCTCCGAATCGGCTCTGCCGAACCTGATGCGCAAGATGGAGCATGTGGGTGTGGACAAATCCACCGTGGGCATCGTGGTACCCACTGGCTACTCCTTCAACCTGACGGCACCGCCATTTACCTCACCATGGCCGCCATCTTCATTTCCGACGCCATGAACAAGCCAATGACAGTTGGGGAACAAATCGGCCTGCTCGTCTTCATGATCATCGCATCCAAAGGCGCCGCAGGTGAGTCGGGCGCAGGCATCGCTACCCTCGCCGCTGGTTTGCAGTCGCACCGTCCCGAGCTTCTCGACGGCGTGGGGGTCATCGTGGGCATCGACCGTTTCATGTCCGAGCCCGCGCGTTGACCAACTTCTCTGGCAACGCCGTGGCCACCCCTGCTGGTGGGAACCTGGACGAAAACCATTGATAAGCAACGCGTTCACGACGTGCTAGATGGGAAGATCCCCTACGTGGACAGCGGCGACGACTCCCACGTAGATTTCAAAAACCCGTCAGTGGCCAACCCCGCCACCGACGAGCTGCAGCCCACCCCGCAGGTGGACTTGGATTCCTACACGAAGTCAGAAAAGTCCTAGTCAGCTTTTGCTTTGTCGGCGTTGCGGAGTGGCACAATCATCGGCCCGCCGGTGATGGGATCCTCCACAACAACGGCATGAAGGTTGAACACTTTTTCCAGCAGTTCAGCCGAGATCACCTCTGACGGCGCGCCCGATGCAATGAGCGCGCCGTCACGCATGACCACCAGGTTGTCGGAATACCGCAACGCCAAATTTAGGTCATGCAGCACCATGACCACGGTGCGGTTATGGTCACGGCTCAGACCGTGCACTAGCTCCAACACCTCAATGGAGTGCGACAAATCCAGGTATGTTGTCGGCTCGTCCAGGAACAAAATATCGGTGTTCTGGGCCAACACCATGGAAATCCACACACGCTGTCTCTGGCCGCCCGATAGGGAATCAATGGTGCGATCCGCCAGATCCTCCACATGTGTGAGGCGCAGCGCCTCGTACACATGCTCCTCATCATCCGAGGACCACTGCCTAAACCACGCCTGGTGCGGGTGGCGGCCACGCGCCACCAGGTCAGACACAAGAAGCCCTTCGGGAGCAATCGGGGACTGCGGGAGCATACCCAATAGCCGTGCCAGATCACGACGCCGCATCGCATGCACATCGCGGCCATCCAGATGCACGGACCCGGCCTGCAACGGCAACAAATGAGACATAGCACGCAGCAGTGTGGACTTGCCGCAGCCGTTCGGGCCAATGATCGTGGTCACCTTCTTGTCAGGAATGGCCACATCTAGGGAAGAAATAATGGTTTTTGCGCCGTAGCCGACCTTCAAGCCGGTGGCCTCTAAACGGGAATTCATTACACCGTACTCTTTCGGTTCGCGCGGATAAGAAGGTACACCAGGAACACACCACCCACGGCGGAGGTAACCAGGCCGACGGGAAGCTCCACCGGCAAGATGGTGCGGGTAATCAAATCGGCCGTGGCCAACAGCAACGCGCCGCACAAGCCAGAGCCAATCAACGGCGGCGACGAAGTTGCCATTAAACGCAACGCTACCTGGGGTGCTACGAACGCAATGAACCCAATCGGGCCAGCCGCAGACACCGCAATGGCCGTGAGCACCACAGACAAAAGCAAGAACAAGGTTTGCGCACGGCTCACATGCACACCCAAGCCTGAGGCCGTCTGATCGCCCAGCAACACCGCCTGCAGCTTGAAACTCACATAACCCACCAGCGGTATCGCGCAGCAGAGAACCACAACGACAGGAAAGTTACGGCCCCAGCTTGATGCACCAAGCGAGCCGGTCAGCCACGTTTTAGCCACCGCGGCATCGGTAATGTTGGCGCGCAACAGCAGCCAGGTCACATACGCCTGCAAAATCGCGGTAATCATAATGCCCGCAAGCACCAGCCGGAACGTGTCCATCCCGCGCCGGGAACCCAAATACCAGATCACAGTGGCTGTGAGCAGGGCACCCAACAGCGCTGATAAGGGAATGCCGATGGTGCTGAGAAACTGCACCGCACCGCTTGCGTTTAGACCACCCAGCACAATAATGCTCACGGCGAACGCCGATGCGCCCTCGAAATGCCCAGAATATCCGGGCTTGCCAGGGGATTTCTGGTCACTGATTGTGTGAGTGCGCCGGCGATGCCCAGTGCCATACCGATCACCACGGCACCGAGGGCGCGTTGCAAACGCCATTTCAACACCACCGTCTGTTCGATTTTGGTGCCGCCACCTGCCAAAACCTCAAATACCTTCATAATGGTCAGCGGATAATCCCCGGCTGCGACATTGGCAGCGAACACCACCAAAACCAGCACGACCAGGGCAAGGTTCACCACTGCAATGCGGGCGCGCCACACCGTGCTGAGCGGTCCAATCTCAAGCCGTGGGCGGCGGGGAATGAGTGTTTGAGTGATAATCATAGTGCCACCAACTTCCGTCGTGAGAGGAGATACAGCACAAACGGTGCGCCAACAAACGCCAGAACAATGCCCACCTGTAGTTCGCCGGGGCGGGCGATAATGCGCCCCGCGACGTCGGCAAGCAGGAGCAATGCCACTCCAGCAAGGGCCGAATAGGGGAGTAGCCAACGGTAATCCGGGCCGGTGAACACCCGCACCACATGCGGAACCACAAGGCCGACGAAGCCGATGGGCCCGGCCCCGGCCGTTGCGGCACCCGCCAGCAAAGCAATGAGAAGCATGCCGATCAGGCGCGCGCGGTTCGTGTTGACGCCGAGGATGACGCGACGTCGTCACCCAAGTTCAGCAGGTTGAGCTGCCTGGCGGTGGCAAAAGCGGCCACCAGCCCTAGTACAACAAACGGCGCGATGCCGATGGAGATGGTGAGGTCGCGGCCCGCGATGGAACCGGCGTTCCAAAAACGCATACGATCCAAGTTGTCCTCGTTAGTGAGCACCAAAGCGCTGGTCATCGAACTCAGCACTGCCGACAGTGCCGCACCACCCAGCAACACACTCAATGGATTCATCCGGCCCGAGCCGATAGAGGTAAGCGAAAAAACCAGTAAGGTTGCCAAAATAGCGCCGGTAAACGCCACCACCACAGTGCCCACAATGCTGGTAATGCCAAAGAATGTAAACCCTACGACCACTGCACATGCGGCACCCGAACTAATGCCTAGAACACCTGGGTCCGCCAGTGGGTTACGAGTATGGCCCTGAATCAGCGTGCCCGACACCCCCAGCGCCGCGCCAACTAGCACGCCCAACATGGTTCTGGGAATTCGCAGGTCACGAATAATCGCGGCGGTGATCTGATCCGGGTGCAGTAATGTACCCACAGACATTGACCGTGTGCCAATGGCAATGCTTGCGACAATAAGCACCGCAATCAGGCCGAAGAGTAGAAGCAATCCCAGCGCACGGCGGGTACGCTGTTTGCGAACATTTGTTGATACCACTATTGCAACTTTAGCTTAGGGTAAGCTACGTTCAAATATGTGAAACGTAATATTTCTCGTAGAACTTTCTTTTGGTTTTATGGCCGCAGCATCACTGAGTGCAGTGACGGCATGCAGTTCAAACAACGGAAATTCCACTTCCTCCTCATCTTCAGAATCGGCCTCTGCTGGTGCGGATTCTAAGAATCGTGTTGTTGCTCTGAATACCGGGCAGCTGGACAACCTGCTCACACTCGGTATCCTCCCCGTCGGTGTCGCCGCAGCCAAAGGCGGAGAACTCATTCCGAAGTTCATCCGAGATGCGTTCGGTACGCAGTACGACCTTGACAGCATTGCCGACTGCGGTCTGCGTCAAAGCCCCGATGTGGAGGCCATCGCAAAACTTGAGCCATCGCTCATCTGCGCTAACTCCCGCACCGACAAGGAAATCCTGAAAAAACTGGAAGACATTGCACCCGTGGTCACCGGTGAAGGTGGCGGTGAAAACTGGAAGCAAGATCTGGTCACCATCGCGGAAGCCGTGAGCAAAGGCGAGGAAGCCACGAAGCTTCTTGAGGAATACGAAGCATCCGCCGCTGAATTTAAATCAGCCCTACCTGCAGAAGTGCCCACCGTGTCCTTCCTGCGTACCAAAGACGACGCCTTCCAAATGTTTGGCGTCAACTCCATGGCAGGAACCGTCGCCGCCGACTGTGGCCTTGCTCGCCCCGAATCCCAGCAGTTTGATAAAAAGGCTGGCGAAGACCTCTCCGCAGAAGTGCTGGACAAGGCCGATGCCGACTGGATTTTTCTACGCTGTGCAGAAAGGCGCAGCTTCCCCGGTTGACTCCACACTGTGGCCCCAACCCTCAAGGCTGTGAAAGATAATCACACTGTGGAAGTGGACTACGAAGCGTGGTACACCAATGCTTCCCTGCTATCCGCCACCACAATCCGAGACGGACTACGACAGCACATCCTGGGGTAGTTAATCTCGTAAGTATGGAAACATACGAAGCCATCTTCCGTCGCCGCGATGTCCGCGCCGAATACACTGGTCAACCGCTTGACGACGCCGTGCTCCACCGCATCCTCGAAGCTGGACACGCCGCGCCTTCCGTAGGCAACAGTCAACCCTGGGACTTTGTGATCGTGCGCGATCCGGCGCGGCTGGAGGAATTTGCTGACCATGTTGCGGGCAGGCGGGCTGCCTTCGCCAACAGTCTGCCCGCCGACCGCAAAGACGTGTTCAACCCCATCAAAATTGAAGGAATCCGGGAATCCGGGACCGGCATTGTGGTCACCTATGACCCGCAGCGGGGCGGTCCGAATATCCTAGGCCGCCACACCATTGATGAAACAGGGTTGCTCAGTGTGGGCCTCGCCATCCAAAACATGTGGCTTGCCGCCACCGCAGAGGGGATTGGCATGGGGTGGGTGAGCTTCTATGAGGAAGATTTCCTTGCCAAGTTTGTGGGATGCGCCGGAGCATGCCGACCTGTAGCATGGCTGTGCATCGGGCCGGTAACGCATCTTGAAGAAGTTCCCGATCTTGTCCGTTTTGGGTGGAACAAAGGGCGTCCGCTGGAAGAGGCGGTGCATTCTGAGCGGCTGTAGCTGCTGGTGAGTTTGGTGCAGAATAATATTTCTGTTACCTATTGTTACCTGATCGTTACTATGAGTATACTTCGTTAGGTACTACTTATCTACCGCCACACGAAAGGCGCCTGAATGAAACGGCAACTTGCAACGTCACTCTGCACCTTCGCCCTCCTGACCAGCCTGCAACCAGCGGCGCAGGCAGATGAACTCGCAGACTTCCTTCGCTCCCTTGTCAGCCCCATCGTGCCTGGAAACAACGAAGGCCCCGTGCCGCCAGCAAACCCAGGTCCAGGCGACGCGCTGATTGCAGAAGTATCTGGGCAGCACTTCAGTGCCCAAGCACCGCAGCTCGATCCTGCCGTGCAGCCGCAATGGGCGATCGTCGTATTCGGCTCCGCGTTGGACAAGGACGGTGGCGTTCCGCAAGCACTTTCCAGCCGCCTGGAAAAAGCGCTGGTCGTAGCAAACACTAATCCTGGAGCCACCGTTGTTGTGGCAGGTGGCAAACCCCAAGCTGGTGTCACCGAAGCGCAAGCCATGAAGCGCTGGCTGGTGGAACACGGCGTTGGTGAAGAACGCATCGTTACTGAAGAGCAGTCAACTGACACTGCAGGCAACGCCAAAAATGTCGCCCCGATACTGAGCAATGGCGGCAAAAACGGAGCAATCCTGATCACAGCAGGCAGCCACCTGCGGCGCGCTACCGTTGATTTCCGCATGGCAACCGGCAGTGCATACAACACCATTTCTGTCCCTGCCGAAGACAAAGACATCACCCCACCAGTGCCCGAGTGGGAAAAAACCGCGATGGAACGCGACCTCAAACAGTTCTCGTAGGGACGTTGACGTCCGGAGCATGGGCACATGGCACCCTAGCGAACAGCACCCCCATCAACCCGTAATCACTGAACTGCGGCTCACGGCATTCAAATCCTTCTGTGACGCAGTTCTTCGTTTCCAACCAACCACCATTCTTATCGGGCAAAACGGTGCGGGAAAATCTAACGTCCTTGACGGTCTAGAGGTTCTTTCGCGCTTGGCGCTGGGGGAAACACTGGCTGATGCCCTGGATAGTAGAAGACGTGAAGGCGGTCCCATTCGTGGGGATCGCGCGGCTGTGCGCCACACGGATCGGATTACTTTGCGTTAGGGTGCACGGTGGATTTTGATGGACTGCTTTATTTGTACGACATTGAAGTACAAGTGACGCCAACGCTAGAAGTGCGGTCAGAAGTTTTTGCTATCCAGCGGAGAGAAAAAAGAGACATTCTGTACCACTCCGCCGAGCATGGGGAGCGTGATCCCCGTCGACCATACCTGACAAGATTGACCGATGTGGCCGATGATGACCTGGAACTTGCCTTAGGTTTCATTGCGCCTATTTCCGCACTCCGCGATATATTTCACCTAGAGCCACATCCTTCGGATATGCGGAATTATGTTGCAGAGACGGATCATAAGTTGCGCAGAGGTGCAGACAATATTTCCCCAGTATTGTTCGCGCTGCGTGAGCGCGATGAAAAACGTTTTGGCAAAATCCAGGACCAAGTTCAAGCGATCGCTGCTAGCAAGGTTATTGGGTTGGATTTCCTCAAAGCTGAGGGCGGCGAGGTTATGCTTGCGCTTTTGGAGCGGGGAAGTGGTGATTCTGGAGACATAGAGAAGACCCCCGCTTCACAAATGAGCGACGGAATGCTGCGCTATACGGCAATAGTCACCTCACTTCTTGCTGATCGTGATGGCCTTGATGCTGTGGCGACCAGCAACAAGCTGGAAACTGCAGAAGGTGTTCAGCTTGTGATAGAGGAGCTGGAAAACGGCATGCATCCCTCACAGGCTAAGAGGCTGCTCGAACTGGTGCGAGCCGGTAACGATAACAATGCCGTGAGGGTTTTGCTGACAACTCACAGCCCGGCGCTTTTAGATGCTGTAGAGGGAACTTTGAATTCCAGTGTCATTGTTTGTTACTACGATGAAGATGCAGGTTACAGTAAACTCATTCCACTCATGGAAATGCCTGATTATCCGACTGTGATGGCTCAGGGTTCGCTGGGGTCTGTTGTGACTGAAGGAAAAATTTTTCTGCTGTAAGGTCAGATGATTCAGACTACTCAGAGTTCTATGAATTTCTAGGACTCTGATGGGGATGGCGATGCTAGGTCAAGAGGTTATCTTCATAGACACGAGTATCCTGTGCAATATTGTGCCAGTTCCTGGATTCGATCAGCATCAAGAGAAAGTTCGTGCTGAGATGAAAGAGTATGTTAAGAAGAAAGCTAAATTTATCCTCCCTATCACAGCAGTCATCGAAACAGGAAACCATATTGCGCAGCTGCCTAGTGGTGATGAACGCAGAAAAAGTGCTGAAAGATTCTCAAAAATACTTTGGTAAAGTCGCCGACGGTGAGGCTCCCTGGACTCTTATTGACGTGGAGTGGGGCAAGAGTTTTCTCCATGACTTACTTCAAGGCACAGTCGACACTCAAGAATCCTTGGTGGATCTTGCCACAAGAGGAGTTGGCCTGGGCGACCTGTGTATCTTGACCGAGCGCATGAGGTATGAACGACGCACTCAACTTAGGGCAACGATTTGGACTCATGACAAGGCACTAGCGGCACATAACCCCGGCAGGTAGTTTGTAGCCATGGCTTCTTTGTACGACATTCCCGTAACCACCCTTGGTGGGCGCGAGACCACCATGAATGATTGGGCAGGTCATGTGCTGCTTATTGTCAATACCGCCTCTAAATGCGGTTTGACCGGGCAGTACGAGGGCTTGCAACGCATCTTCGATGATTACGCTATGCGCGGTTTCTTTGTCATTGGCATGCCTTGCAACCAGTTCGGTGAGCAGGAACCCGGTACTGCCGACGAGATTTCTGATTTCTGCTCGGTAAACTATGGCGTGTCCTTCCCGCTACTGGCAAAAGCCGACGTCAACGGCGAGAACACCCACCCCCTGTACGCGTTTTTGAAGGACGCCACCGGTGGCGAGGACATTCAGTGGAACTTTGAAAAATTTGTGGTCTCCGATTCAGGAGAGGTGCTGGGTCGGTTTTCCCCGAAAACCGACCCAGAAGATGACGAGCTGCTGGAACTCATCGAAGATAACCTACCTATTTAAGCTTTTGCGTATCGACGCCGCGAATAGAAGGGGTGATCCGGGAGGCGCGGCGTCAATACGCGTATAAAGCCGTAGGTTAGTCAGGCAGCCAGCCCGGTCGCCTTGGAGAAAATTGTGTTGGCCGCCGGGTTTGATGCGCACGTGGACCACGGAAACCGACTGGCGGGGCAGTGTGGGGTTCCGCGCGAATAATAATCTTGTCGGTGCTCTCCTTGTCGGGATTTGTGTCGGTGCCGGAGCCGAGATCGCCGCCGCCGTGGAGGTGGCCGTAAATGTAGGAATCGGAACCGAGTTCCTCAACAACCTCAATCTTGATGGGGATGGTGTTGTCGCCGGGTTCGACAATTTCAAGCGCTTCGGGGCGGAACCCAATGACGATTTGGGCGTGATCGTCGGAGGTAATGGCATTGTGCGTGGCTTCGGAAAGCCGGATGCGAGCATGTCCGAGATTGGCATAGCCGTCCCCAGACAACATGAAGGTGCCCAAGTTCATGGCGGGAGAGCCGATGAAACCTGCCACAAACTCGTTGGCTGGGGTTTCATACATTTCGCGGGGAGTGCCTACTTGCTGCAACACGCCGTCTTTAATCACGGCAATGCGATCACCCATGGTGAGTGCTTCAGTTTGGTCGTGGGTGACATACATAGTGGTCACGCCAAGCTCGCGCTGCAGAGCGGCAATTTGCGTGCGAGTTTGCACACGAAGTTTCGCATCCAAGTTACTCAGTGGCTCGTCCATGAGGAACACTTTGGGACGGCGAACAATAGCGCGACCCATAGCAACACGCTGACGTTGACCACCAGACAATGCCTTGGGTAGGCGATCAAGAAGATCCGTGAGGCCGAGCGATAGGGCGGCGGATTCTACGCGAGTAGCAATTTCTGCCTTGTCCATCTTGGCCATTTTCAGGGCGAAACCCATGTTGTCCCGAACAGTCATATGCGGGTATAGGGCGTAGTTTTGGAAAACCATGGCAATGTCACGTTCCTTGGGGGGAACGGTGGTGACATCACGGTCGCCAATGAGGATGCGGCCGCTGTTGACCTCTTCGAGGCCCGCAAGCATACGCAAGGTGGTGGATTTACCGCAGCCGGAAGGGCCGACAAGAACAAGGAATTCGCCGTCGCGGATCTCCAGATTTACTTTATCTACTGAGGGCTTGTCATTGCCTGGGTAGATGCGTGTGACATTGTCAAAAGTCACTGTTGCCATAGTGTGTAACCTCCATCGACAGGTACGTGCCGAACGATCCGTAGTGAGAGATGTAGCGCGATGTGCTGCCTGAAATGAAGCGCACATCTAGAGACAAAGCTAGCATGACCTGATGGCGCGCATAGTGCTTCTTTCGATACCCAACATACGGTAGCACTGTTGTTTCTTCATTAAGATGAATGATGTTTCACCTGTTCAGGGCTTTATTGCTGGTGATATGTTGCGTATTTTTCTAACGCAAACCGTGGGTGTGCGGACTTAAGTGAAAAATGACATATCTAAAAGAAGTTACTAAAGGGGCGCAATCATGTAGGCTACCTTACAAGAGTGTGCCAGAGTTGATGCAACTCACACCCATTTGGTGCGTGTGAGTATGATCGGGATTGGCCAGGAGCGTCCACTGCTACGCAGACGATGAGGCATCATATCGCCATGTGACCTGCGGATTCAAAGGGCTTGCCTGACTCTTTGTGCACTGCCTTAACTTCAAGGGAGATCTACTCATGGTTAGTTTCAAACGCGTTGTCGCCACCATCGCGGCTAGCGTGCTCGTGGCAGGAAGCCTTGCGGCCTGTTCATCTGCGGAGGATGGCCCGTCCGTCTACTTCCTCAACTTCAAACCGGAACAAGATGCGATATATCAGAAGATTGCAGCAGCATACACTGAGGAAACAGGCGTCCCGGTCAAAGTGGTGACCGCTGCAAGTGGCACCTATGAGCAAACGCTCAAAGCTGAAGTGGGCAAGCGAAACCAACCCACGTTGTTCCAGGTGAACGGCATTGTGGGGTTGAAAAAATGGTCTAAATTTACTGCAGACCTCACTGACGCGACGTTTACCAAGGAACTCAATGACAGCATTGACCCGCTGACCGGCGATGATGGGAAAATACGTGCCGTGCCTTTTGCGGTGGAAGGCTATGGCATTCTCTACAACGAGGAGATCTTTGATAAATATTGCGCCATGGAGGGGGCCAAAGTCTCTAGCCCAGAAGAGATTAAGGACTTTGCCACACTGAAAAAAGTCTCCGAAGACATGCAGGCCAACAAGAAGGAACTGGGCATTGACGGGGCGTTTGCATCAACATCGTTAGCATCAGGTGAAGCATGGCGGTGGCAAACCCACCTTGCCAACATTCCCATCCACTATGAACTCCAGGACCTTGGGGTAGATGACTCCGACAATCTGCAGTTCACCTACAACAAAGAATACAAAAACCTCTTTGACCTGTACCTCAACAACTCTACGGTGGAAAAAACGCTAGCACCATCAAAGTCGGTGTCTGACTCGATGGCTGAGTTTGCCCAAGGCAAGGCCGCCATGGTCCAAAACGGAAACTGGGCGTGGGGGCAGATCAGCGAAGTGAGCGGCAACGTGATTAAAGAAGACAAGCTCAAGTTCCTGCCCATGTATACCGGTATGCCAGAAGACTCCAAGCAGGGGTTGTCTGTGGGAACTGAAAATTATCTTGCCGTGAACCAGAAGGCGTCCGAAGAAGACCAGAAGGCCACCATTGATTTTGTCAACTGGCTGTACACCACTGATAAAGGCAAAGAGTATGTGGTGAATGAGCTTGGCTTCATCGCCCCCTTCAAAACCTTTAGCAAGGACGATATCCCAGACGATCCTTTGGCAAAACAGATCGCTGATGCGATGGACAACCCTGACCTTGAATCCGTGCCGTGGGACTTCCAGACTTTCCCATCACAGCAGTTCAAGAACGATTTTGGGCAGGATCTTGCCCAGTACGCCTCAGGAAAGACCGGATGGGATGAGGTTGTAAGAAATTTTGTTGATAACTGGGCGGCTGAAAAGGCCGCACTCAAATAGTGCCCAAGCCGTGGGTGCGTCCGCCTGACCGGTGTATTTTTCCAGGTCGTGGTTGGTTGCACTCCGGCTCCTGTGACCACAGAATGGCTTTCTCATGCAAGCATCGTTGAAAAAGTACTTCCCAATATTTGTTCTGCCCACGCTCATTGCGTTTTCCATCGCGTTCGTGGTGCCGTTCATCATTGGGTTCTTACTATCGTTTACCGAGTTCACCACTGTCACTGACGCGGAGTTCAACGGAGTGCAAAACTACGTTGATGCCTTTAGTAAGCGGGAAGGATTCGTGTCGTCCTTTGGCTTCACCGCTTTGGTGGTTGTGGTGTCGGTGATCACTGTCAATGTGTTCGCCTTCTCCATCGCGTGGATATTGACCCGTAAGTTGAGGGGTACGAACTTTTTCCGCACCGTGTTCTTCATGCCCAACCTCATCGGTGGCATTGTGCTGGGCTACACCTGGCAGTCGATGATTAATGCCGTGCTGGCAAAGTACAGCACAACCATCATCGCGGACTGGAAGTTTGGCTATGTGGGCTTGATTGTGTTGATCAACTGGCAGCTGGTGGGCTACATGATGATCATCTACATTGCTGGCTTGCAAAACGTTCCGCCAGAACTTATTGAGGCCGCTGAACTAGATGGTGCGACCAAGTGGGGTGTGCTTCGGCACGTGACTATCCCTGATGGTGATGCCGTCTATCACGATTTGTCTGTTCCTGACCTTCGCTAACACGTTCAAAAATGTTTGACCAGAACTTGGCGCTGACGAATGGTTCGCCGCGCCACCGCACTGAAATGGTGGCACTGAACATTGTGGACACCATGTTTAACCGCACCGGGGTTGAAGGTGTTGGCCAGGCCAAAGCAGTGATCTTTGTTGTCGTCGTTATTGTGTTCGCCCTGTTCCAACTCAGGGCAACCCGAAGCCGGGAGGTTGAGGCATGAGTGCCACACCACAAGCATCAAAAGCGCCAAAAGTGGCAAAAAAGAGCATCAGGCCCGCTGACATCCCCTTGTATGCCATTTTGGTGTTCCTGACGGTGGTGTTCCTCGGTCCCATCTTCTTCATTGTGTTCAACTCGTTTAAGAGCAAGTTTGCTATTTCCAGTGATCCGTTTTCCATCCCCGTTGGTGAGATGTGGGCGGGTTTTGAAAACTACGCCGTCGGCCTGATGCGCGAGGGCTTCCTCTGGGCCGTGATCTGGTCATTCACCATCACGATTTTGTCGGTGATAGCCATCGTGTTTTTCTCGGCGCTTACCGCGTATTACATCACGCGTGTGAAAACCTGGTGGACGTCCACGCTGTATTACTTGTTCGTGTTTTCCATGGTCATTCCATTCCAGATGGTCATGTTCCCCACCGTGAAAATCGCGGATACGCTGCACTTGACTAATCCGGTGGGCATCGCGGTGTTGTACATGGGGTTTGGTGCTGGCCTGTCGGTGTTCATGTTTGCTGGTTTTGTGAAGAGCATCCCGCTCGAAATTGAGGAGGCGGCCATGATCGACGGCTGCAACCCTGTGCAAACATATTTCCGGGTGGTAATGCCCATGTTGAAGCCAACGGCAATCACTGTGGCTATTCTCAACGCGATGTGGGTGTGGAATGACCATCTGCTCCCGTACCTGGTCATTGGTTTGTCCACGAAGTATAAGACCATTCCTGTGGTGGTGCAGACCTTCGTGGGGTCGAATGGTAACCGCGACTTGGGCGCGATGATGGCAATGCTGGTCCTGGCGATCGTTCCGATTGTTATCTTCTACATTTCTGCACAGAAGTACATTATTGAAGGTGTCGCCGCTGGTGCTGTGAAAGGCTAAGATCGCATCCGTCCCCTGATTGGTTGCGGAAAATAGGTGTTCATGTCGGGATTATTCAGCACTGAGGGCAAGTTCTATGGAGCATTGTCCCTCGCCGCGGATCTTGTGATTGTTAATGTCATGATGCTGGTGGCAATGCTGCCCGTGGTCACCGGCGGTGCCGCTCTGCGCGCCGCCACAGTGGTGATTACTCAGTTGCTGAATAATGAGGCTGGCACCCCAGTTCGCACATTTCTGCGGGAGTTTACGCGGAAATGGAAAGCATCAACCGTCTGGTGGTTCATTACTACCGCGTTGATGTTGTTCGCGGTGTATGAGTTTTATGTGATTTTTCGCGCCGACGTGGGTAATACAACGCGTCTTCTTCTGTGCTTCGGTGCTGTCGGGGGTCTGCGTCCTTGCGGCCGTGAGCGTGTGGTTTTACCCGATAGCTCACATGGGTGGGGTTCGTTCAACGCTGACGCATTCCGTGCAGCTCGCATTCGCCCAGCCGCTGCGCACAATTGTGGGGGTTATTTTCACATTGTCACCATTGTTGGTGTTTGCGGTAGCGGGTTCTCAACTGGGGGTTGTTGTGGTGTTTTATGCGCTCATTGGTGCGGCATTTACGCAGTATCTGGTGCTGCTTGCGCTGGGAGAGAACGCGGGCGTGGTCAGCCGCTAGCCAACCGCTTATCGACGCCGTGCCTCCCGAATGTGTGCTACCCAGCCCACGCTATGTGCAAAAGGTATGTCAAAAGTTGGCGACGCTGTAAGCTGATGGGCGACTGTAGGTCATTCATCAGCGGTGGCTGATTAGTGCTGGATAGGAGCTATAAAATCGTGGCCCGTGTAGTTGTGAACGTGATGCCAAAGGCAGAGATCCTTGATCCGCAGGGGAAAGCAGTGGTACGTGCCCTGGACCTTATCGGGGTTGAGGGGGTGTCAGATGTTCGTCAGGGGAAACGCTTTGAACTTGAGGTTGATGAGTCAGTGACGGCGGCTGACCTGGAGAAAATCGCTGAGGTCCTGCTGGCGAACACCGTGATCGAAGATTATGAGGTTGTTGGTGTCGAGGTGGCCCAGTGACGGCAAAGATTGGGGTCATCACATTCCCCGGAACGTTGGATGATGTTGATGCCGCCCGTGCGGTTCGGTATGCGGGCGCGGATGCTGTGAGCCTGTGGCACGCCGATGACGACCTGAAAGGTGTCGATGCGGTAGTTGTCCCAGGCGGTTTTTCGTATGGGGACTATTTGCGTTCCGGCGCGATTTCCGCTTTAGCCCCGGTGATGCGTTCGGTTATCGACGCCGCGCATAAGGGCATGCCGGTTCTGGGTATTTGTAACGGATTCCAGATTCTCACTGAGTCCAAGCTTCTTCCCGGCGCGCTGACCCGTAACGAGGGCCTGCATTTCCATTGCGTGGATACGTTTTTGACGGTGGAGAATAACACCACCGCTTGGACGAATACCCTGGATAAAGGGCAGGATATTCTTATTCCCATCCAAGCATGGGGAAGGGCGTTTTCCAGGCATCTGCGGAGACCATCGCAATGCTGGAGGGCGAGGGCCGCGTGGTGTTCCGCTACACCGATAATTTCAATGGTTCCATGAATGCTATCGCCGGTATTTGTTCGGAAAACCAGCGGGTTGTTGGTTTGATGCCGCACCCAGAGCACGCTATTGACCTGTTGACTGGGCCGTCTACGGACGGCCTGCAGTTGTTCTTTGTCCGCCGTTGGCACGTTTGCTGCCTGATTGTGATTGGGAAGATTGTACTGACATGAATGCTCCTTTCAATGACACTGTTCCCGCCGCTCAGGCAGACCCGGACGCGGAACAGCCGTATGCAAGCTTGGGCTTGAAGGATGACGAGTACGCGCGGATCAAGGATATTCTTGGCCGTCGTCCCACCGACGCGGAATTGGCTATGTATTCCGTGATGTGGTCGGAGCACTGCTCCTATAAGTCCTCTAAAGTGCATTTGCGTTATTTTGGTGAAACCACCACTCCGGAGATGAATGAGAAGATTCTGGCGGGTATTGGTGAAAACGCTGGTGTGGTCGATATTGGGGATGGTCATGCGGTGACGTTCCGCGTGGAGTCTCATAATCACCCGTCGTATGTGGAACCACATCAGGGTGCCGCCACGGGTGTGGGCGGCATTGTGCGTGACATTATGGCGATGGGTGCACGGCCGGTGGCGGTGATGGATCAGCTGCGTTTCGGCCCTGCCGACGCCCCGGATACCAAGCGTGTGCTGCCGGGCGTGGTTGATGGTGTGGGCGGTTATGGCAACTGCCTGGGCCTGCCGAACATCGGCGGCGAAACCGTTTTTGATGAATCCTACGCCGGGAATCCACTGGTCAATGCGCTGTGCGTGGGCACGTTGAAGGTGGAGGACCTGAAGCTGGCGTTTGCCTCTGGCTTGGGCAATAAGGTGATGCTTTTTGGTTCCCGCACGGGTCTGGACGGCATCGGCGGTGTGTCGGTGTTGGCCTCGGACACGTTTGAGGAGGGCGCCGAACGCAAGCTGCCCGCCGTGCAGGTGGGAGATCCGTTTGCGGAGAAGGTGCTCATTGAGTGCTGCCTTGACCTGTACAAGGCTGGTGTTGTGGTGGGCATCCAGGATCTTGGCGGCGCGGGATTGTCCTGCGCGACGTCGGAACTCGCCGCAGCTGGTGACGGCGGCATGCTGGTGAACCTGGATATGGTGCCGCTGCGCGCGGAGAACATGACGGCCGCCGAGATTCTGGCCTCGAGTCGCAGGAACGCATGTGCGCGGTGGTCACCCCAGACAATGTGGAGAAGTTCACGGAAATTTGCGCCCACTGGGATGTCACGTGCGCGGAGATCGGCGAGGTCACAGACAACGATCACTTGGTGATTACCCACCGCGGCGAGGTGGTTGTCGACGCCCCGGCGCACACCATCGCCCATCAGGGCCCGGTGTACGAGCGTCCTGGGCCCGGCCCGCGTGGCAGGATGAACTGCAGCAGTTCCAGGGCGTCGAAAAGCCCGCTGACCTGCGCCAGGCTCTTCTGCGCATGGTGAGCTCGCCGGCCCTGTGTTCGCGTGCGTTTATTACCGAGCAGTACGACCGCTATGTGCGCGGTAACACGGTGTTGGCGCAGAACTCGGACGCCGGTGTGCTGCGTATTGACGAAACCACCGGCCGCGGTGTCGCCGTGTCTGCCGACGCCTCGGGACGCTACACCAAGCTCGACCCGAACACGGGCGCGCGGTTGGCGTTGGCGGAGGCGTACCGGAATGTTGCTGTCACCGGTGCCACACCTGTCGCGGTGACCAACTGCCTGAATTTCGGCTCACCGGAGAACCCCGGACGTGATGTGGCAGTTCCGTGAGGCTGTGCACGGGCTTGCCGACGGCTGTGCTGAACTGGGCATTCCGGTGTCAGGTGGCAATGTGTCCTTCTATAACCAGACCGGCACGGAACCCATCCTCCCCACGCCCGTGGTGGGTGTGTTGGGGGTGATTAACGACGTCGCGGAACGCATTGGCCACACCCTCGGCACCGTGGACGGGCCCGAGGACCTCTACGTTGTGGGTGCCACCTTCGACGAGTTCGGCGGTTCCATCTGGCAGCAGGTCTCCGGTGGCGGTCTGAACGGAATGCCGCCCGCTGTTGACCTAGCCAACGAGCAGAAGTTGGTCGAGTTGTTCTCCGGCCCGCGCGTGGTCACCGCTGCGCATGATGTCTCCGAGGGTGGCCTGGCGCAAGCGGTAGCGGAGCTGGCCATGACCTCCGGCGACGGGGTCGGCGTGGACATTGATGTGGCCGCTGTTCATGAGGACCCGTTTGTGGCGCTGTTCTCCGAATCCGCCTCCCGCGTGGTCGTGGCCACCACCGATGGTGCGGCGCTGGAGGCACGCGCCCGTGAACTGGGTATTCCCTGCGTGAAGCTTGGGCGGACCAACAGTGATAAGCAGGTCCGTGTTGCCGGACAGTTTGACGTTCCCTGTTGCCGAACTCCGCGAAGCGTGGGCTGGCACCCTGCCCGAGATTTTTCGGGCATGCCGTGGGCGCGAACTCCGTGGTGGAGTAGAGGGGCTCACGTAAAGTTTGCTTATCTCTGAGCACGAAAAACACTGTTTTTTGAGCTTGGACATAGGCAAACTTTCATGCACGTGGTTTTGGCTCGCCCAGGGGGAACGGCAGTTTGATGGACCGCAACATCCTCTGGTCAGATAGGTCTCATTGCCAGGTACAAAAACACCTCGTTTTCGAACCCTCACGATGGACTTACCTTGCATAAACATCGTTCAATGCCTGATGGTCTGACTGCAGCCGCCACGCCGTCCAGGGGGTGCTGAAGGTGTGGGGATGGCAACTAGCTGCTCAAACCTTTGCCAAAGATGCCAGTGAAGAAGCTGCCGATGGCTTTGAAGATGCTGGTGAGGAAGTCGAATGGGCTGCTGCCGTCGGACTTCTCAGCTGGCTTCTGGCCGGGCTTTTTCTGAAGGTTTATCAGCAGGAACAGCCTTCAGGGCAGCGTCAGGTGCGGCGATAGCAGCAGTGACAGCATCTTTTGTTGTCGCTGGGAGGCCGTCGGGGATGGCGTTGAACTTTGCCTTTGCATCGTTCAGGGCGGCGCGGGCGGCATCGACAGCCGGGGAGGACTTTCTGTCGTTGAGTTTCTTCAACTCACCATCAATCTGGGCGAGTGCTTCGGCTTTTGTAGTCTTTCAGCGCTCTCGCGTGTTGTTCTTGTCTCAGACGGGAGTGCGCAATGTCGTATTTTTCCTGCGCTGCAGCAACGGCTTTTTCTGCCTCTGCTATCGCTGCGTAATAGCCATCCAGGGTGGCTTTCATCTGTTTTTGTGCGGCGAGGATTTTGTTGTTGGCGTCAACCACAGTGTTGTGCTTGTCGTCGCTGGAGCGGTGGTAGGCTCATCAAGTTTGTTATCGAAGTCGGTGAGCGCTTTTTCGCTGGTGAAAGGACGGTAATCCTCAGCAATGACGGAGATGTTGCTGAGGGTGTCCAGTGCTACTGGGCCACCTGGCTCGCCGATCTTGGGCAGGTTGAGATTGGACACATTGGCGTTGAGGGTCTCTACGCTCTTGTTGAACTGCATACCCGCCTCGCCGTAGCTGAGTCCATCAGTGGATTCGGCTTTGGTGAGGGCATTGTGGGCGTCGCGGACTTCCTGTGCAGCGGTGGCTACGTCCTGCGCGGCTGCGATGCCCAGGAGTACTCGTTCTTTTTTGTTGGTGGGAACTTTCGGGTCTGCAGGGGCGATGTGGTCGGCCGCCGGTGCGGGGTTGGGGATGGCGACGGCGGGGTGGCGCCGGACAGCAGGATGGATGTGGCAACAGCCGCTGCCAGGAGTCCGTAACGACGTTTCATGAGATGAACGCTCCTTAAGCTAAAAGATAAGAAAAATCTTGTCTAATTAGCAAAAGAATCATCTCATAAACCTTAGAAAAGGCCAATTTCCTGCGGAAAGTGAGGGGAGCTAACTTCTAGCTTCCCCTAACTCCTTCGACCGATGAGTGGTTTGATCAATGGCTTCGGCGCGTACTCTGCCCGCAAGTCTCGTAGCGTTAAAGCATGCTCCGCTAGGCGAATGTCTTCCGTGGTGCGTGGCACAAACGGTCGCGCAGGCAATGGCACCCCATCAAGGTCCACGCCCACATACGTGATGGTGGCGTGAATGGCGTTTTTCAAAGCGTTCCGTCTGCTGCGCGGGTCCCCAGAGCGGACATGGACGACTACCCTGCATGGAGCGGGCGTCGGTACGCAGGAGGCGGGCATCAACCTCAATGAGGTCGCCAATCTGGATGGGCCGGTAGAAGCGAATGCCGCCGGCATACACGGCCACGGTGTTTTCCCCGGACCATTCCATCGTGCAGGCGGAGGCGGCTTCATCGATCCATTCCATTGCTGTGCCGCCGTGGACTTTGCCGCCCCAGTTCACGTCCATGGGTTTGGCCAAAAATCGCGTGATCATGCGCGGGGCTTCCGACGGGCCGTCGTAAGTTTGCTTGTCCATCTCCGCCTCGATGGCGCGCCGCAGCTCAATACGAGACATAGCTGCGTCATGCACGCGCAGTTCCTCTTCGGTGCGGGGTTCAAACGTGGGCACCGGTTGGGCCTTGCCGGTTTTGGTGTCTTTAGCAACGAAAATCACCAGGCAGTCGCAGGCGCGGGTAAATACACCCTCGCGAGGATCCGCAGAAAGCACCTCATTGACAATGTGCATCGATGACCGACCCGTCATGGCAATCCGCGAGCGCACCTCCACCATGTGACCCGACGGGATCGGTCGAGTGAAATGAATATGCCCCACGTACGCCGTCACGCAATACGTTCCCGACCAGCCCACTGCGCATGCATACGCCGCTTTGTCGATCCACTCCAACACGCGCCCACCGTTGACGCCGTGACTCCCGGCCATCAACACATCCGTGGGTGCAGCAAGAAAACGCAGTGTAACTTCAGGGGAAAGAGTAGGCATAAAATCAGCATACAAACCCCCCGAATCACAGAAATACTAGAGTAGCTCTTTGTAGAAAAACCTCAGCTGATCCCTGCCGCGACCCGCGCCGCCGTCCTCGCTGTTGAAGCCTGGATTCGCGACCCCGATGCCACCTCTAGGCCCAGCCGTGCCGCGCTTGCCGACGCCGTCCGACTCACCGCTCGCACCCTCGAACATCTTGCTCCGGGCCACTCCGTGGAGGTGCGAGTCCCGCCCTTCGTGGCTGTGCAATGCATCGACGGCCCCCGCCACACGCGCGGCACGCCGCCCAATGTTGTAGAAGTGGATCCCCATGCGTGGCTGCAAATCGCTACCGGGCTGCGAGACCTCCGACCTGAAGACACGTCTGGGACCCGCGCCGCCGAAGTGGCGCACTGGCTGCCCATTGTGCCACTGTAAAGCATGTGACTACAGCTGAACACACTCTTCCGGAACCACATACCAGCGATGTTGGATCCCGCCTAAACTGGCTGCGTGCTGGAGTGCTGGGAGCCAACGATGGCATTGTCTCCACAGCGGGTTTGGTGATTGGGGTGGCGGCCGCTGGCGCCTCCACCTCCGCGCTTGCGGCTGCTGGCATTGCAGCCCTAGCAGCAGGTGCTGTATCCATGGCATTGGGGGAGTACGTGTCGGTGTCAGCCCAGCGGGACACCGAACAGGTGTTGGTGCAGAAGGAGCGCTGGGAGCTCTCGAACATGCCGGACGCCGAGCATCAGGAGTTGGTGGGTATCCTCCGCGGCAAAGGCTTATCTGAAGAAACCGCCGAGCGGGCCGCCACGGAAATGGCCGAGCATGATGCGTTGAGTGCGCACCTGGATCTGGAACTGGGGCTGGACCCCGATGAACTGACTAATCCATGGGTCGCCGCCTCATCCTCTGCAGTGTCGTTCATGATTGGTGCTGTGCTTCCGCTTGTTGCAGTGCTCTTGGCTCCTCAGGAGCATCGTGTGTGGGTCACTGTGGTGAGTACGCTCCTTGCGCTGACCATCACGGGAAGCATATCCGCACGATTCTCGCAGGCGCGTCGCGGCAGGAGCATTGCTCGTCTGGTGATCGGCGGAGGAGTGGCCTTGGCGGTGACGTACCTTGTAGGTGCGCTTTTTGGTGTGCAGGCAGGCTGAGCTGCATATCAGGGCCATATACTAGGAATCGTATGGTCTACCGCGCTCTGTGAATAAAAATATGCCCCCTGTTGGGGGAATGCTTTTAGGGTAGTGGGGACTGTGCAGTACCACTGGTCTTTCGGCTTATCTTGGTTGTGGTATCCGGAATGTATATGCACCGCACGAGCATAAAGGTTATCTCTGTATGATGTCGTGACATTGCGTCAAATAACCGCTATGTTATTTATTTTTCATTGCAAAATAGTTACAAATAAATCACAAATGCGCAACCGTGCTCAGTAACATATTCCATGCACAAAATCTAGCTAGAATAAGGTGCGTACCTTGTTCCTATTTTGTTGTGAGGTGAGAATATGAAACGCATATGCCGCAGCTGTGATGGTTGCCAGCGGATTGCTCGCACCAGTCGCCATGCCGGCCGCCCAAGCTCAGACGACGCCCAACGACACCACCCAGGATAATCAGAAGGATTCGGGTTCCACCGCCCACAGGGTCCCTCCATTTGATCCGGGCTATTGGACCCCAGAGCGGATGCGTGATGCGAAACCCTGCACCGATGCCCATAGATACGAGCGATGTACCGCAGCAGGCGGATCCCATCAGAATCAATGAGGATGGTGACATCGTGCGCAATGATAGTGTGACCCACAGTGCCGCCGTTTGATCCGGGCTATTGGACTCCAGAGCGGATGCGTGATGCGGAACCTGCGCCGATGCCGAGCTTTCCTGAAGGGCAAAAGCCTGTCGAAAATGATGACTCTGTAACGCACACGGTGCCTCCATTTGAGCAGTCGAGCTATTGGACTCCAGAGCGGATGCGCAACGCTCAACCCTGTTGAGAACGGGGTGACGTATAACTACAAGATCTTGAAAGACTTTTTCAAAACCATACGTGGTTAATCCCCGTATATCCGCGTATAAGAATTTTTGTCCCACTACCGCTATGCAGGGGTGTCATAGAACGGTGACTGAGCCGGTTGGTGGACCCGCATGGGGTGTGGCGAGTCAGGGTTGAGAAACGAACCCCAACCGGCTACGATTGGGCATCGTGGCAGCTTTGGATCAGTCCCCTCAGTTCCCTCTTGACGACCATGGCGAGCAAACACCCCGCGAAGAGTGCGGTGTTTTTGGCGTGTGGGCACCGGGGGAGGAAGTCGCAAAACTTACCTACTACGGCTTGTACGCCCTCCAACACAGAGGGCAAGAGGCGGCCGGCATCGCCGTTGGCGATGGAGATCAGATTGTGGTGTACAAGGACTTGGGTCTTGTCTCCCAGATTTTCGATGAGCAATCCCTCGACGCCCTGAAAGGCGACATCGCCATCGGGCACACCCTGCTACTCCACCGCAGGTGGTACCTGCTGGGAAAACGCGCAACCCATGTTCCGCACCGCTTCCAACGGCAGTGATGTTGCGTTGGGGCACAACGGAAATCTGGTCAACTACCTGGAATTGCTTGACGACGCCGCGCGCAAAAAGCTCGTCGACCCGGCCACCAAACCATCCGATTCTGATGTGATGTGTGCCCTGTTGGCGCACGGCATCAGTGACGACACCAGTCTGGTGGAATCCGCCAAGAGACTACTGCCCACCATCAAAGGTGCATTTTGCCTCACCTTCACTGACGGGCACACTCTGTATGCGGCACGTGATCCTCACGGTGTGCGGCCATTGTATCGGGCGTTTAGACCGCGGGTGGGTGGTTGCCTCTGAGACGGCAGCGCTGGATATTGTGGGTGCCCTCGTTTGTCCGGGAGGTTGATCCCGGCGAATTAATCATTGTGAATGCGTCGGGTGTGCGGTCCGAACGCTTTGCGGAGAAGAAACACAAGGGTTGCGTGTTTGAATACGTTTATCTTGCGCGCCCCGATTCGGTGATCAGACAGCAGAGTGTGCATGAAACCCGGGTGGAGATTGGGCGTCGATTAGCGCAGGAATACCCGGCCGACGGTGACCTATGATCCCTAGTGCCGGACTCAGGGTACTCCCGGCGGCTGTCGGATATGCGCAGGGTTCCGGCATTCCTTTCGGGCTGGGACTGGTGAAAAACGCCTATGTGGGGCGGACGTTTATTCAACCCTCGCAGACCATCCGGCAGTTGGGCATTCGCCCTGAAACTGAACCCGCTGCGGCAAATTATTGACGGCAAACGCCTGGTTGTCGTGGATGATTCCATTGTGCGCGGCAACAGCCCAGCGCGCCCTGATCCGCATGTTGCGGGAAGCGGGGGGCTGCTGAGGTCATGTGCGCATTGCCTCCCCACCCGTGAAATGGCCATGTTTCTATGGCATTGACTTTGCTAGCCCCGGCGAACTGCTGGCCAATTGCGTCGAAGGTAACGATGAAGATGCCATGGTCACCTCCGTATGCACCGCAATCGGCGCGGATTCCTTAGGCTATGTCTCTATTGGCAGCATGGTCGAGGCATCCAAGCAGGACTATGACGAACTGTGCTGCGCCTGTTTCGACGGTGTGTACCCCCTGGGACTGCCCGCCGGGAATCCCAACGCTGAACTCGTCCGCAAAATGCAACACTAACTGATAACCGCAGAAAGAGAATTCCCACCATGACTGACGCTCACGCCTCCTACGCCGCGGCTGGAGTGAACATTGCTGAGGGCGACCGCGCCGTCGAACTGATCGCCCCTGTTGGCGAAAAAGCAACCCGACCGGAAGTGCGCGGCGGCCTCGGCGGTTTCGCGGGACTTTTTGCGCTCGGGAAATACAAGCAACCCCTCCTAGCGGCGGGTTCCGACGGCGTGGGAACCAAACTCGCCGTCGCCCAGGCCATGGACAAGCACGACACCATCGGCATCGACCTGGTGGCCATGTGCGTTGATGACCTTGTGGTCTGCGGTGCCGAACCCCTGTTTCTGCAGGACTACATTGCGATCGGCAAAGTTGTGCCCGAACATGTCGCCGACATTGTCGCTGGCATCGCCGAGGGGTGCATACAGGCGGGCTGCGCGCTTGGTGGCGAAACCGCAGAACATCCAGGCGTGATGGAGCCCGAGCATTACGACGTCTCGGCCACCGCCGTGGGCGTCGTGGAAGCTGAGGATGTTCTGGGGCCTGATCGTGTACGTCCCGGCGACGTGGTGATCGCTATGGCCTCCAGCGGCCTGCACTCCAACGGTTACTCCCTGGCGCGCCATGTTCTGCTGGAGAAAGGCAAGCTGCCGCTTGATAGCTACATGGAAGAACTCGGACGCACCCTGGGGGAGGAACTTCTCGAACCGACCCGCATCTACGCCAAGGATTGCCCTAGCGCTTGCCGCCGAATGCGATGTGCACACTTTTGCCATGTCACTGGTGGTGGACTCGCGGGCAACCTTGCTCGCGTCATTCCCGCCGGTCTGGTCGCGGAACTATCCCGTGCCACCTGGACGTCCCGGACAAATTTTCCGCATCATCGCTGATTTGGGCAAAGTGCCCCAGGAGGAAATGGACAAGACCTTCAACATGGGTGTGGGAATGGTGGCTGTTGTGGCCGCGGAGGACCGCGACCGGGCTCTTGCCATGCTGACGGCACGCCACATTGAGGCGTGGGAACTCGGTACGGTGCGCAAAACCGATGCTGAGAACGGTGAGCATGCCGATGGTGCTCCCCGTGTCATGCTCACGGGCGAGCACGCTGCGTACTAACCTGAATAGACACGACGAAAAGCGAGGTGGGCGTGTGCCTACCTCGCTGTCGCGATGCTGAAGGCCAGTATCACTGGGGGTGAGTTGCGGCCATCAGCACACGGGCTGTTAGCGCCACTTGGATTCGGAATTATCCTCGTCCTCGGGGGACCAATCAGCCCACTCTGCATATTGGTCGTCTTCGGGGTACGAGGACCCGCGATCCGACTTTCCGGACAGCTCCGTTGAAGCGAATCCAGATCCATATCAGGAGTTGTACTTCAGTTGACGAGCAACCTTGGCTTGTTTTGCCTTGGCACGGCCGCGACCCATGGCCTGACCCCCTTGGAGTGAGCGGGGTGCTGCGGGAATTCGGCACCCTCTGAGCTTTGTCTTACTGTGTATTCCTGTTAGACACAATAGCTGGTGTGAGGAGAAAAATGCCGCAATTAGTGTTTGACCTCGCACTCTTGTGAGCGCGATTGGTGTTTTTGTGCAATAGCGTGTCGTGTTGTGGGGGCTTGTTCAACACAGTGATGAATCCCAGCTAGTAGGCGGTGCTCTAACAGCAGCCGGGTAGTTGTTGATCTATCACGCAACTTCTAAGAAGGTATGTCCAAAGAAGTCTTACTCATTCCAAAACTACCCCTAAATAGGGGAGATGTGGCCTGTTGACCTGCCGTCAACAGGTCTCCGTCACCGTCGCCTACAGGCCCTTCAGACGATTGATCGCAGCCCGGCCGGGGCGCTCGCCATCGTCGGCGGGAATGGAATCGGCATCAGGCCACGGCCACCTCGCCAGCCTCACCCGCAACCAAGCCTGCGTTTCCGCAGCGCTGCGTTTGACGAGGACCAGTGCTATAGGCCCCAGGTCTGCATCGTGCACAACGGTCCCAATCCGACCAACCACACGTGACCGACCGCTGGAGGTTTTCAGCTCGTCGCCCGGCGCGGGCAGTGTCGGGGCGGACCCATCAAGGTGTGCCAGTGCCAGCACCCGTGGGGAACGGCCCAGGTTGTGTACTCGCGCCACTGTTTCTTGGCCGCGGTAGCAGCCTTTTTCCAGGTGTACGGCACCGGGCCAGGAGGCGTCGCCGAGGCGGCCGATCCACCCTGGTACTTCGTGGGGGATGGTTTTTTCATCAAGGTCTAGGAGCAGGTCAGGTTCCAGCGCTGTGACCCGCTCTGCCGTATAAGCCATGAGGCCAGCCAGTTGGGCACCCGCAGCTTCGAGGGCTGCCACGGTGGGTTCGAGATGGTCGCGGGGTACCAGGACGTCGATACGCGGCTTTCCGCCCCAGTGGACGGGGCGGCTAAGCGCATCCTCCGGCAGGTCAATGGGGTCGCCGAGGAGGGTAAGCACCGCTAGATCGGTGAGTTCGATGGTGACGTCGGACCAGAAGACCATGCGGGTGAGGTAGTCGTGAAGGGATTGCGCCTGCGGGGCGGGTGCGTCCAGGTAGAAGGCACCGTCGTGGACGAGCAGGTCGGCGTGGTGCAGAACGCGTCCTTGAGGGTCGAGGTCGAGTGCAGCGGCGCTGAATCCGTCGGGGCGTCGTCAGCTTTTGGGAGAGGAGGTTGTTCAGGAACTGCGGGGCTTCCGGCCCGGTGACGCGTACAACCTGCCGGTCGGAGCGGTCGATGAGCATGGTGGGGTAGCGTTGTTCCCCCAGCGGATTGCCATAGTGCCAGGCGACGCTGGTACCCCCGATTGCGGCATCAGCATCGCGGGCGATCGCCGCACCTGGTCGTGAAAGTAACGGTGAGGGGGGTGGTGAAGGGTGCAAAAGTAGCCACACTGGCATCGTAGTCCCCACAAAGCGTGGATAATCTAGGGTATGAGCTCACATGCCGCCACCCCGCCGCATCCGCCGTGAAACCCGTCGTTGTTGTTGTGGATACTTTCGGCGGTCCGATCCGCCATCACAATCCAGAATTGCCGCTGATTTATTGGGATGATGCTGCCGTCACGCGCGGCGACGGTGTGTTCGAAACTCTACTGATCCGTGATGGCCATGCTTGTAATCTGGAGCGCCACAGCAAACGTTTCGCCGCATCGGCGGCGCTGCTGGGCCTACCGGAGCCGGATGCGGAGTATTGGCGCGCAGCCACGGCCGAGGCCATTGAATCCTGGCCGAAGGACGTTGACGCCTCCTGTGTGTGGACCCTCACCCGTGGCCGCGCTGCCACGAACCGTCCCAGCGCTTGGATTACGGTGAAGCAGATCCCTCGTGGAGCATCTGGAGCAGCGCCATCTGGGAGTGTCGGTGATGACGGCTCCACGTGGGTTCAGCGTTACCGCCACGCCCGATGAGGCCGCCCCCTGGATGATCGTTGGCGCGAAAACGCTCAGCTACGCGGCTAATATGGCGGCCTTGCGGCATGCCCGAAGCTGTGGCTTTGATGATGTGATCTACGTTGATGGCGACTGCGTTCTGGAGGGGGCCACCTCGACGGTGGTTGCTGCACAAGGCACCGCGCTGTTCACCCCGACCCCCGGCGGCGATGTCCCTGCCCGGCACCACGCAGGCCGCCCCTATACCAGCATGCTGAGTGGAAGGGCTGGGACCGCTAGGAAACCGACCTCACTGTTCAGCAGCTTATCGACGCCGACTCGGTCTGGCTGGTCAGTTCCGTTCGGGTTGCCGCTCAGGGTCACCCGCATCAACGATGTTCACCTGCCCGCACCCGCGAACGAAGACAAAGTGCGACGCATGATGTCCGCAGCGCTGGGCTAACCTGCCCTGCGCCTTATCCCGACCACGCCTTTACCCGACCACGCGTGCCAGCTGCGCGGACATGCGTGGTCGGAGTTCCTGCCCACCATGCGCTCAGTCTACCCAGCCCAGCTCATTGGTGCGGGCATGAGGCTCGTAGAGGCGCTTGCCGGGACCCAGCTCGGCGGGACCGGTGGCGGTGACCATGGTGGAGGCGGATTCCACTTCCCACGCGCGCTCGTTCAGGGGTTGCCATAAAAAATCTCGACGACACCGGAGGAATTGCAGCAGATGAATTCGATCTCGTCTTTGTCGTTGATCCGCCAGAAGCCGGATTCCCGCTGGTCTTGGTCGGTGGCGTCGCCTCCCTTGTCGAGCTTCCAGATGCGCGATTCGTAGGAAATGTAGTTTTCGCCGTCGTGGGCGAAAAATGAGCTGCTGGCCGAAAAAGCGTACTGACCGTCAGATGCCGAATCTGCCTGACCAGCACCGCGCCACACGCCAATGAGGGGCAGCAACGCCAGCAGGCCGTCGTGAAGGTTAGGGCCGAGCCGCAGGGTTGGCGGTGTCCTCGGCAACGGGAGGTCAGTCAGACCGTCAATGCCGCTCAACGTCGGGATGTTCCGCCCGCCCGTGAGTTTGGATTGCTCCGCAGCGAGATTCACGGCGGCGTTGCCGTCCAATCGGATCTCGTCTGCGGTGGAGTTGGCGGCATCTTGGGCTGTTGCAGTGTTATCAGTGCTTTCAGTCATGCCCTACACCCTAGCTCACCCTAGCTTTCTTCTTGGTTTTCGCGTAGGAGCGGCGCAAAGTCCTTGTAGCTGAGCGTGACGTTGGAGATTTCGGAGGAGATGTAGATGGACCCTCCGTTGCAGTTGATGCTGGTGGCGCGCCCGCCGAGGGGGGAGTTCGGTGAGTCCACGGTCCAGGAGAAGGCGTTGAGTGCTTCTTCTTCCCGACCTGGTGGCGCGCCGCGCGCACGCTGGTGGGTTCGATCGAGATGGTCGCTTCCTTTGATACGGAGTTTCACTCGGCGACCACGGGTTCCCGTGAAGTTCGGTGGTGTCCCCGTGAGCTGCGCCTCGGAGGCTGAAGTGCTGGTGGGGAAATATCTCGAGGGGTGGCTGATGTCCAGGTCGGTGATGTTGAGGAAGCTGCAAGTGCGCCACGCCGTCGAGACGCATGTGAGTGCGACAGTGCCTTTGCCTTCGCCCCTTCAATGTTGCCGTTTAAAAGTTGCTCGTTGCTGAGCGTCACACGGTCCGCCTCGGTGCGCAGGTTCACCAACCCCAGGCCAGGGAATGCGCACATCCAGGCTTTCTGAGGTGATCGCCGGCACTTTGTGCGTGCTCAGCGCCAGCAGATAGGGGAATCCGCCGACGTAGATGCGGGGTTGCTTTCCACCGGGGTGACGGCCTCGATTTCTTGGGCGATGCGCATTTTCCACCCGTGCCGCCACAATGCTATCCACAAGCCAGCCAATTCTGAACGTCAGCGCGAGGGCACTGGAGATAATAACGGCGGGACGGCGTAGCTTCACACCCTACAATTCATATCATTAGCCTGGAAGGTATGCGCATTTACAACGGCACGGTTCCCGACACTGTACTCATCGACGCCGCCACCACTCACGACGGCGTGGCACCGCTGTCTGAGCAGTTCCTGCGCGGACTTTCCGAACCGGAGCGAGCACACCCACGCCATATTCTCGCCGACGACCGGGTGGTGGCACTGGCCGCCGGAGATGGAGCTTCCTGGGAACTTGTTGTTCACCCTGCTTATCGACGCCGCGGTCTGGGCACCGCGCTCCTGCGGGTCACTGGGGAGAGCGCGCACGTGTGGGCGCATGGGAACCTGCCAGCGGCGAAGGGCCTGGCGGCGGCGCGTGGGTGGGCGTCGATACGCGAACTTTTGGTGATGGGCGTGGATTGGGTGCCAGCGGAAACCCAGCTGCCGGACAGCATGGTCTGCCTGAACCTTGACGAATCCGCCGAACGGTTCGGTAGGGACGCGGTGCTGGACGCCCTGGCTTGCTGCTAACAACGAGGCTTTCGATTGGCACCCCGAGCAAGGCGGTTGGGATCGCGCACGCCTCGACCAAGCCTATGGCCGCGAGCTGGTTCAACTCGGCCGACGTGCTCCTGCTGTGGGACGGCGACCAACCTGCGGGCTTCCACTGGACTAAACGGCACAGCGCTGAGCTGGGGAAGTCTACGTCGTGACTCACCGCCGCCTATCGTGGGCGCGGGCTTGGCGATCCGCTTGTGCGCCTAGGGCTGACCACCTAGCGGAGGCCGGGATGGAGCGCATCATTTTGTATGTGGAGGCCGATAATGTTCCCGCCGTGGCGGCTTGCGAAAAACCAGGCTTTGAAGAAGTGGAAAGCCATGTGCTCTGTGCCCATGAGTCGGCGGAAAAACTAGAAGTGCCTCGTGAAACGTGTCGCCATCATCTCGACCCTCGCTGTTGCCGGGTGCCTCGCCGGATGCGTGGAAAGCCGTGAAAACCCCATCGGCCTTGTCGACGAGCCAGGACTGACCAAGACCGAAGGCGCTGGGTACTCGCCGAGGCTCCAGCGCCCAAAAGCGCGCCATGGACCTCTATGGCATCAAGTACGCCACCGCCGTCCCCGGTGCGCGATTGTCCTACCCGCCTGCGGGTTCGGGGAAGGCAAACAAACTTCCTGGCGGGAACGCGTTGACATGCGGGGTCCGACACGCCCCTCGACCGCCGAGCAGGCCAGCCAAGCTGCGGAACGATGCGCGGCGGCGATGCCTGGCACCTGCCCCTGGCCTTTCGGCGGACTCGCCATCACCTACCACCTTGACGGCGTGCCCCAAACTCGTGCTCAATGCCGATGTGCTGACCCGGATATACAAAGACGAAACCACACCTGGAACTGACCTGGCCATCGCCGCGTTGAACCCGGGGAGTCAACCTTCCCTGAAGAACACATCACGCCCGTCTACCGATCGGACCGTTCCGGCAGCACCGACACCCCTGCAACGCTTCTTCAAAGGCACCATCAAACGGTGCGTGGAACACCACCGGAATGGACTATGCCGGGTACGGGGTGTGCAGCCAGCGGCTCAAACGAAGTTGTTAATACCATCCGTGACACAAAACGGCGCTGTTGGATACGTGAAACCGGCTATGCCGTGGCGCGCGACTCGGTCTTGCCGCCATCGATTTCGGCGCGGGACCCGTTGTTCCCGAGGGGCCTGCCGTGGAAGCAGCCGATGGCCAAAGCCACCTTCGCCAACAACGGACACAACCTCTGTGGTCGATACCGACGCGCCGTACGACGCCGCGAAACAACCCGACAGCTATCCACTTATTATCACCAGCTGATAACATTGTCTCGCTCGGCGGGATACTCGCCCTGAGGTGCGCAAACGCGTGAAGGACCTTTCTCACCGTTGCCCTGACGGCACCAAGACGACGAACCCGCAACCTGGGGTATGCGCCGCTGAGTGGAGTGCACAAAAGGACGAATGGAATCCGCGGTGGCGGCGCTGAGCAGCTAGTTAGAGGTGTGCAGTGAAAGTGCGCTTGTCATATAGGGTCCACTGCCAGGCACGAAAACAGTCCATTTTTCGAGCTTTTCTCGTGGATTTTACCCTGCACACCCCTTATCCACCTGAGTGCATAATGTCGGCGCCCCTCAGGCACGGTGTCGTCTTCCGGGTCGTCGAGCCAGCCCTCCGGCAACACGACTCCCAGGAGAACTCTGCGGCGCAGCGCCCATCAGCGTCATCGGCGAGGTGAGAGTCGCTGAAGGGGCGAGATGTCGCAGGATGCGCGCGAGCGTCGATACGCGGGCGAGTCGCGGCGCATGTCGCCCTCCGACGGGGAAGCCCGTAATACCAGAGACACGTGCTTGCGTAGATTCGCGGCAGCGTGCTCCTCACCATGGTGGGCCGCCAGCAGCTCGGCATGGCGTTGAATAATGCGCGTCACCACCGCAATGTGGCTGTGGGGGTAGGGGACGGCCGGTGAGCTGGGCGGCGAGTTCGGCAAACAACCAGGGGCGGCCCAGGCAACCACGGCCAGACCACCACGCCGTCGCAACCCGTTTGGTCCATGCATGGCTGCAGCGTCGTAGCTGCGAAAATATCGCCGTTGCCTGTAGCACCGGGATTCCCGAATCGGCCATGTGTTCCTTCAACCGCGCGATCTCCGACCAGGTCGGCCCTTGCCGAGTATCGCTGCGCCGCGTGCAGGCGGGCGTGAAGCGCCACCGCCGCCGCACCTCCGCTGCAGCGATACGTCCGGCATCCAGTGGTTTGTGGGCGTCGTCAATGCCCACGCGGAACTCACCGTCACCGGAATATCCAGTGCCTTCCGTGGCGCGAACAGCAGCGGCGACGATATTGCCAAACAGTTTTCCTTTATAGGGCAGTGCTGAACCGCCGCCGCGCCGGGTGACTTTAGGGACCGGGCAGCCGAAGTTCATGTCGATGTGGTCGGCGAGGTTTTCATCCACAATCATTTTCGCGGCCTCATAGGTCCAGTGCGGATCGGTGGTGTACAGCTGCAACGACCGGGGGTTTTTCGTCAGGGGCGAAGGTGGTCAGCTGTAGCGTTTTTCGTTGCGTTCCACCAGCGCCCGGGCGGTGACCATTTCACAGACATACAACCCGGACACGCTGCCCATCTTTTCTCGCTCCCTGCTCACGGCACAGCGTGCGGAATGCCACGTTGGTCACCCCGGCCATGGGTGCGAGCACCACGGGGAGGTGAGGGGTGAGGGAGCCTGGCGGACAGGAGCTGCTGCGTTTGCACGAGCCATGAATACTCGGATGGGCGACAAACTCACCAGAATCCTGGAAGTCCAATTTCAGCAACCCGGCGATGGGTTGACTCTGACAGGCGCTACGGCACCACACCTAGAGGGGGTAGATAGTGGGGTGCTCTGGGTGAAAGTCCACACGATTATTTATTCAAAAGCGGGGATGGGGCGGATGGTTTATTGTGGTGAGGGTAACTAGCTTGCTGATTATCTCAGTGAGTCACAGTGTCCTGTGCCACTGCTTGGGTAGTCGATGGGTGTCACATCTCCGGCGTGGTCGTTGCAGCTGAGCCACCCGGCGCTGAGGAGGAATACATGTCCGATCGGATTGCTAACGCTCAGCCCGTTCTAAGGTGATGACGGCCGACGAGGCCGCACAGTTTGTCAACCATGGCGATAAGGTCGGCATTTCCGGCTTTACTGGTGCTGGCTACCCGAAGGTTCTGCCCACCGCCATCGCGGAACGTGCGAAGGAGGCGCACGCCACGGCGTGATGAATTCTATGATCGACCTGTTCACAGGTGCCCCACCCGCTCCAGACCGTGATGGTGTGTTGGCTGAGGGCGGACGCAGTTCGGTTTCCGCACCCCCTACCAGTCCGATCCGATCATGCGTAACAAGATCAACGACGGCACCAGCCTGTACGCGGACTACCACCCGTCCGAGTCCGGCATGTACGTGCAGCAGGGCTTCTTCGGCCCTATGAATGTTGCCATCGTAGAGGCTGTGCGCATCACCGAGGAAGGCCACATTATTCCGTCTTCCTCCATTGGTAACAATGTTAGTACCTGGACGCTGCGGAGAAGATCATCATTGAGGTCAACTCCTGGCAGTCCGAAGAACTCGAAGGCATGGCCGATATTTGGCGCAACAACCCGCTGCCCAACCGCGTGGTCTATTCCTGATTACCGAACCCGGCCAGCGTGTCGGTACCCCCTACATCGACATTGAGTGAACAAGGTCGTTGCTGTGGTGGAAACCGACCTGCGGATCGCAACGCCCTCTTCTAGCCCCCTTTGATGAGCAGTCCGCAGATCGCTGGCCACTTCCTGGACTTCCTGAGGGCGAGGTTGCTGCGTCGCCTCACCTACGACGGCTACCAGCATGCGAGTCCGGCGTCGGTAACGTGCCGAACGCCGTGATGAGTGGCCTGCTGGACTCTAAGTTCGAGAACATTCAGGCATACACCGAGGTTATTCAGGACGGCATGGTCGACCTTATCGACGCCGGGAAAATGACGGTTGCATCCGCCACCGCCTTCTCCCTATCGCCCGAATACGCCGAGCGCATGAACAATGAGGCCTCCAACTACCGTGCAAGTCCATTATTCTGCGCCCCAGCAGATCTCCAACCATCCCGGAAGTCATACGTCGCCTTGGCCTGATCTGCACCAACGGCCTGATCGAAGCCGACATTTTGCGGCAATGTCACCCACCAACGTCATCGGCTCCCGCATGATGAACGGTGTCGGCGGTTCCGCGGACTTCACCCGCAACGGCTACATCAGCTCCTTCATCACGCCTTCCGATGCCATAGGGTGGTGCCATCTCCGCCATCGTTCCGTTTGTCTCCCGTGACCACACCGAACAAGACGTCATATTATCGCCGAGTAGGCTACGCAGACCTGCGGGCCCTGCACCGCGCCAGCGTGTAGAAAAATCATTGTCTCGCACACCGGACTACCGTCCGCTGCTTGAGGAATACTACGACCGTGCGCTCAAGGCAGCCACGGAACGCAAGACCCCTGCAGACCCCGCACGACCTGGCCACCGCATTCAGCTTCCACCAGCGGTTTCCAGGAAACCGGCACCATGAAGCTCTCCTAGGTGTTTCGTCCGTTTTGTGTCGCCGCGTGACGACGCCCCCCTCCCGCGCCCTAACCACCTGGCGCACGGTGGCGGGGCGTTGCTGTTTAGCGTTACGCAGGGTTAGGACAAGCCCGTTGACGGGAACATAAACTTCCACGGCAGCGGAAGAGCGCAGACCCACCCCATCCCTGGCGGCATCCGGTAGCTTTTACCGTGGAATGCTTTGCATTCAAGGTTCTCAGTCCCCGCGGCGACACAATACGCGGCGTCGTAAACTGGGATCCCAGAATTGGGGTCGTTGGGGTCAAAAGCGAACCTTCCCCACTCGCCGATGGGCATTGTACCCAAACCAGTGTCGAACTGCTCCCGCCTGGGCGGCAGGGGCGGCTGTGCGGGCGGTTGCCGCGACGATAGCTGCCGCTGATGCGCGGAAAGCTCTGCGTGGAAATGCCATGATTGTGCTCCTTGCATGAGGGAGAGAGGAGGGCCTTCTATATGGGTTATCCAGAGTTTAGGGAGCACGCTACCGATTGGCGTGGTTTGTTGAATCGGGTCTACCGTCAGGCTATTTGCAGGTAATCTCAGCTCGACATTATTGTCAGCGGTGGTGCGGCTTCCGTGACAGAGAGAGATCTGTAGGTCACGCTAGCTCGGTCATCGTCCTCGCCGCCAGGCGATGGCGGCGCTGATGATCAGCGCGAGGATGGATGCCCTCGCAGCCAGCGCCCAGAAGTTCAGGGTAGCGTCTCGGCGTACCCAACAGATCATATTCCAGGGAAAGCTATCACTGTTGGTACGCCGATCATGATTGCGGCTGTCGTGCCAAGTCAGAATCAAAGCGCTGGCAATGGTGATGATAGTGCGGCGTTGCGTACGTGACGGTGCTGGGCGTCGTACCCATGTGCGTAGCAGAGTGCAATGGCGATGAGCAGTATCACTATGAGCGCAACCTGGGTCCAGATGATGATGTCTCCTCGGACATTAGTCGGAAGGTTCTGCGGGGCTTCTATTCTCAATGCTTCCCCAGTAAGCTTCAAGTCTGTTGGCTATATTTGTGTTTTCGCGATCGCGTAATCCATAGGTATTAAGCAGCACCGCCAGACCTTTTTCCGGTGGTTTGGTGATGCTAGGCCGTACAACCCCAAATATTGCCAGCGTGAGCGACGATGGTGACTTCGGATCCGTCGGTACTGCTGGTGCCTTTTTGTAGCGTAATCCTGCGCCGTATTCCGAGGAGCTCACCGATTGGTGCCTTACTAAAGCTGGGCAGTTGTCCTGTTGGTGTTGGCGGGAGCTGCCAGCACCGTAAGTTGCGAACTCACGTCCTGTTCCTGTAAGGCACCTATTCTGTCCTCGCCGTCGTCATAGGGATCAGACCGTGTGCTTTACCCGCGTAGAAAGGCACATATCCATCAGGGACATGACGTTCGAGTGCCTCTTTCTGGAGCCGATGAGATCCTGCAGCGTTGAGGTAGTGGGTGAAAGAGAGCACCGTCAGCTTTGACCGCGTGGGTCGTCTCCATATGCTGCTGAGAAGGATGTATCCAACGTTGGAATAAGAAGATCCATCATGGTACTAACAGCTTCTAATTTTCTTACGGTATCAATAATTTTTGGCAGTCCGCTGGCATATATCGACTCGCGCGGTAGTCCAGAGTGTGTGTGAATCGATCGGCGATGGTGGCAACTGTTATTACCGAAGGCCGTGCCTGAAACCCAGGATAATATCGCGTAAACGGCAGTTGAGACGATGAGTCCTTTGGTTTGCCAGTTCCAGGCAAGTGCGCCGGTGAATGATTTAGACATCGATCCCCAGATGAACAGGAGTCGTGCAGTGATGGGATTGTTAGCTGCTGCCCACACCAACGTAGTGTCTGTCGGTGATGCTGTTTAGCCGAATCTCACCACGGCGAGTCCGGGGTGTGGAGGTCGCGGGCGAGTTGTTCAGTGGTCTTGCTGAGCCCGTGCGGGAAAGAAACCAGTACCAGAGTGGCAAGTAGTGTCTCGCGCACCGCGAGTAGGGTTCAGCTGTTTATGCGTTTAGCCCAGAGAGTTTGGGCAGGTCAACATCGGGGAAAACCCTGAAAAACACCCTCGATATTGCGGCGTGCTGAAGGTTCACCACTCGCGCAAAGTGCGCTTTGATGTTCAGGGTAAAAACGGCGTCTTTTGAGCTTAGCGATAAGCATACTTTTTGCGCACCTGGCTAGATCCGGCACCCCTTCTCCCACACCGGTCTCATCTCCATACCTGCAACTTTCCAGCCGCTTGGAGTCGTTGGGAGGGAAAATCGGCAACGCCGCCGCCGTCCAGGTACCGTGGGCGTGCTGGTGAGTGGCGATGAAGGAGGCTCAGGCTGTCGCGGCGTCGTCACGCAGGGGTGACTCAGGTGGTTGCTGACCAGGTGCTGGTGGGCGTCGAGACCTTCGAATATGGGCCCAACGGTCGATGATTTCTTGCGGGAGAAACGAGTTCCGGTTCGCCGTAATCGAGGTGACCTGGTCGCTGAAGACGTGGGCGAGTGTGTCCCAGTCGTGTGGTCGGTGGCCCAGAACAGGGTGCTGAGGGTTGTGATGATGTCGAGCGGGGATCCATGAATCAGTCCTTAGAGTGTGTTTCGGAAGTGGTCGGCGGTGGTGCGTGAGGGCGTTACCACCTGCGCTGGTTGGTCGTAAAAGTCCAGTTGTGTGCCCTCGATCCAGCGTGCAGTTTTCTGGGACCAGGCAGGTGGTCCGTAAACTGCTGGGCGCCGTCGGGGACGGCGGCCCGGGGAGTGGATCATGCGTGGACCGGAACAGGATCGTGTGGCGCTGATCAGCGGATTAAACGTCAGCCACGGTCTCGACGACATGGTGGCGATGCGCTTGTCCCATTCGAGATGTCGCGCGCTGCGGATCGAGGTACATAGGTCGTAGGGGCTGCAAGTACTGCGGCCGTAGGATCGGTAGAGATGGCGGAATGTGATCAACCTCGCCCGTTTTTCGGGTAGCGGGCGGGCTGCGCGGGATGCCGCAATGCGTTCCTGCACCCCAGCCTCGCCACCGTAGTAGGGCTGACGAGCTGCATGTTGTGAAGCCACGGCGCGATCGGCCAGCGAATTCACCCCTGCTATCCGATGCCGCGTTTACGGCCTGATAGCCCGACGATGCGTAAACTTCCCCAGCGCCCCGATGCGTGCCGCACCGAGCTGCCCTCAACGGCATACGTGATCGCGGCGTGAATGTCGCTGATTTTTATTTCCCGGTTTTCCTACGAGCGCGGCGCGCCTTCGCTTTGACCGAACCCACGGAAAATCAAAATGTGAGAGTAGTGAATTTCGGCGGCGAGAAGTCGCGTAGAACTCGGCTTGTTGTTCCTTAACCGTGTCCACGAACCGGTGACAACAATGATGGAATCCGAATCGTGGTGTATGGGTGTGCAGATTGCCCACAAGCCTCGTCGCCCTCTGACCGAAAAACGAACTCCGGGTTGAAGTAAAAGGTTGCGTCATACTGTGTGACGCTAGGCGGCTGCTGGGTATCGCGTCCAATACCGTGATAGCGATTAGGCATCACCGCGTTGCTGCAGTGCCGATGCCGCAACGCGGATGACATCGCGGGTGTCACCACCTGCCCGCCACAGGAACGCGAAGCCGCGCGGGCGGTAAGTCCGGCACTGAGAAAGTGCACGCCTCACGCGCGTAAAGAACACTGCTTCGCGGATATGAAAAACTGAGCCGGTTCCCGCCGCGACGTTTTCCAGTGCTTCATCGGCGGTTGCCTCGCAGGCAATCGGTGCTGGCGAGCCGTGCGCGCATGCTCCGCCAGCCAAAACGACCGCACTCTTGGCGCTTTCAGGCAGGGCTTACTAAGGGTCTGTTGCTGATCTCGCAAAAGACGCTGACGACGCCCTGCCAGTCGGTGCTGGCTGTTACACGCCAGCATGATGGGGTCTCCGCGACCACCACATAGTCGCAGCGTGGGTTTTGGCGAGTGCCTAACCAGGCGAATCCCGCGTCACAACCTCAGCCTCAACCCCGGCGGTCGCGTCGTTCCAGGCCACTGGTGAAGCTCCGCCGCTCACTGGATTGCATTCAGGGCCTGTGTGCGAGTGTGAAGCATTCCACGTCCAACTCCCCGTTTGAAGCCCAATGACCAGCACTGATTGTTCTGCGTGCTAGGGTTGTGACTTCTTTCGTGGCGGGCATCCCAGTCTTCTAGTAGGTGGCGGGCGCGGTGAAGAAGAGCTCACCTGCCGATGAGCGTGCGCGACCGAACGGCGGTCTCGTGAAAGACCGCGCGTTTATAGGTCTTGTTCCAGGCGCGATCTCGCCTGAGAGAACGGGCTGGCTTTGACAAAAGCCGTTCGGCTGCTTTCGTGAAGTGCAGCCCCTCCGCGACTGCGATGAAGTAGCGAAGATCCCGAAGATGCACGTCCATAGGTTCAAGTGTATTCATTGTTGCTAAGCTAGACAGGCGTGCATGTCGAAAAAGACCAGCTAGCGGGGCGATTTCTCAAAGCGAGAGGAAACCGCTAGAATAGCTCACTGTTGGTTGCTACCATGCAGCCATGGGCCTTTAGCTCGAAAAGTTGGTAGAGCTACGGACTTTAATCCGCAGGTCGGGGTTCGAGCCCACAGGCCCACTTTTTATATTGCTCGGTGAAGCCATTCTGTACCTGCCAGTGAGTTGGGGTGGCTGTCGTGCTCATCGGTGCATAATGCTGATGTCAAAGAAAAATGATGACATCACAGTGAAGGTGGAGACACATGCGTTTCGAAGCGTTTCTTCCTATGCTGCTGATAGCGGTGCACGTGCATGAGCAGAAGCATAAGTTACGTGCTATCGGCCTGCTGACTGCCTCTGAGTTCTGGGGATCCATCGGCCGCAGGTGGTGCTTTTCATCGCTCCTCTTGCCGCGATTCAGCTGCTTGATGCGACAGCCATGCAGGTGGCTATTTTGAATTCACGGAACCTGCAGCGGCGCTGGTGTTTGGGTTGGGCGTCGGCCAGGCGGTGACTGGGTTGGTGCTGCTTCAATCACTACACTGCAAACCTCGTCCGCGCGCGGCAGGGTGGGGAGCGCTCGCCTTCTCGCTGCTGCCGGTCCCTCGCTTCCGATTCTTTACTTCACGTTGTTCCTCATGCGGCATTGCATCCCTGCTGCATGATGCGGGAATCAGTACCGCACGTGGAATACGCTGGCCGCGACGGCAAAGAACTCAACCGCGCTAATTTGGCTGCTGCGAACTCGGAGATTATTTCCTGCTGGGTGGGCTGGGTCTAGGAGCGATCTCTCGCTTTCATGACGTTCGAGCAGCGGCACCCTGTTTAGCTCACGAGCCTGCCAGTCGCCGCAGGCTGCGCCGCTACCGTCTGGTTTTTCAACCAAGGCAATCCGGGCAGCAAACATTAGAAGCTTCCTGACACCCAGACTAGGAAAGCTCGCACGACACCCACCTCCGGCGGAGTTTTAGACGGCCTCCGCCACATCCTGCGCAGTGGATTCCTGCGGCCTTTGGCAGAACGGGCTGCACTCAACTTTTTCAGCGCCATCCCTTCCAGGCTGTGCTTTGTTATCTCACTGTGTACGCGTCCTCGGATGAGACGGGTACGTCGCTGGTCGGCATCGTTGGAGGGCTGGGCGGTCTTGTTGGGGCTGCGTTTTCAGTACCGCCACGGCGGAACAGAACGCAAAAGTTCCCATGCTTTATCGCTTGTTATTCCAGCGGGCATCTGTGCTCGTTATGCTGTGCGCGCAGATGACTACCATCCACGCTGCGCGGATCACAGCTGTTGCGTCGCTGAAGCGGTGTGCTTTCGTTCTGCATGGTTCTGTGCATGGTGTTGTTCAATCACTGCCCGCCAGCAAGCCCTCACCTGATGGCATGGTGGGGCAGATCGCCGCGACGGAAAGAATGATTGCCTCGGGTGGTGAGGTCCCGGGTGCGTTGATTGGCGGGCTGCTCGCCACGGCGGTGTCCGTTCAATTTTCCATGACAGTGGCCTTAGTTGGCATGCTGTTCGCCGCAGTGTGGCTTATTGGAACGAAAAGGTGGCTCTTCATCTCAGCACAGAAACATCATCGTCCGCTAGTGCCATTGGGCCTTAATGCATAAAGCAAACCTCTGTATCTTTATGTTACCCATCGAACAATAAAATTGTTACGATGTTTCAGGGCATACTGCAATATTTATCTCATTAGTGCTTTCTGGATGGAATTTTTCCCGCTCTCTCGTTGATACGGTGGTGTGGTCAGGCAGGTCCACCCAGTGCAAAGAGAGTGATAATGGAATAAAACCACAAGCCCAGCTACCCGCTCTATTCTGGAGATATTGATGACGAGTACCATCCGCACTTTTAAATCACATTATCCTGGCGGCAAAACCATGCGTCGCGCGATTGGACACGGGCTGCTGTTCTTATCAATCAGGTTGTCTCTGAAGATAAAGAGGGCTGGTCGAAGCAATGTTCTGCCCGTTCATTGTCGGTGATGGGCAGCGTTTTTCGAAGTGGGATGTCGGATGATCAGAGTAATGAGATCACCGCATCGCAGAGACGTGGCAGCATCGTATTGGTAAAAAGCGGCGTATACCACTGAGCGCTATTTTTATCGGCGTAGAAAAATCTGACAATAGTCAGTGCCAAACGCATCTGGATTCCAGAATATCGCTCTGACGATGGAAAATGGCACATAGCCGACAGTGATGAGGGGTAAAATTGTGGCGTTCCACGAGGGTTTCAGCGACAAACCCCGCGTTTTAAACCTACGCGCTACCTATATAGGCTCACGCCGACTTCTTCGAGGGCATCGCGAAGCTTTGCCGCGCCCTGTTGAGTCGGCTTTTTTACTGTTTGCACCCGACGTTTTGGTGTTCGGCTATTTCTTAGTAGTTCATGCCCGCGTATTCCCGCAATACGATAGCTTCGAATCTCGGGGCAGCTGTTCAGCGCGTGGCGGATGACTATCCGGCGGCTGACGCGGTCGTCGATAGGCGAATGCCTGTCGGTTCCTGGATGCCTGCCTCGGCGTCAGGGGGTGTCCTGCGGGACCGAATGAGTTGTTAGCGCGGCATTGGACGCGATGCGGTAGGCCCAGTGGACGCGCGCGCGGGTTCAAAGCGTCGATGTTGCGCCAGATGGCGGTCAGCGCGGTTTTTGCATCGCGTCTTCGGCGTCCTGCGGTTGCCGGTGATGGAGAGCACACGCCCACATGCGCCCGCAGCGTCGCGATGAGCGTGCCAAATGCGGCTGTGCTCGCCGTTTTGAGCGCGGGTGATGAGCGCAATGTCGTCGCTGAGTGTTGCTCCCGGTGGATGCTGTTCCGCCACGTCACATGCCCCAAGGAGGTCATCGTCGACGCCATCAGCAAAACCGTGGTCGGCGAACCCATGATCCGCGCCGTCGTGGAGGGCGTCATCATGGTCCCCACCGTGCATGCCGCGTCGTAGTCCCCGAAATCGTGAAGGTCATGCCCCGCGTCAATCGTGCCCCCTCACCAACGTGCCCGTCGTCGATGCCCCTGTCCCCAGATCTCCATCGTCCGGTGTCAAAGAAATCGCTCAGGTCATCATGATCACTGTCGTCGGCGCCAAAAACCCGCCATCGTATATAGTGCCGTCGTGGTGTGCGTCGTCGGCGAAGTCATTCAGATCACCGTCAAAGCTGGAAGGTCGATCCCGGTCGGGGTCATAGTCAAGGCGACGGTGAGCATGCGGTCAAAGCATGTCGTCGGTGAGTGGTGTCGCTACAGAGCCGCAGAGGGCGTCAAGAGGTGGGAGCATGAGGTCGTCGAACCCTGGCTGTCGCCGTCGGGCTGTGTCATGCGGGTCACTCCTTGGCATCGGGGTGTAGCGAGGGGAACCGATGGTGATGAGGCTGATGTACCTCGGTTGTTTAGGATGTCCACCTCGGGCGTACTTGGTGAGTTCCTTGACTTGGTCAGGGTGGTGCTGAGTAAGTCCCAGAGAGCGTGAATTTCTGTCGCGGATAGTAGGCGTACCCATAGCCGCTGCCATCTTCGGTGAGTGCGCTAGCCTCACTTCGTATTGCGTGAAGGATTTCTGGATTCGTTCCTTCTGGACGCTTTCTGGTTGCTTTTGCTGGCTTCGAATCTATCGCGGCCTCTTTCTGCATCGTCACCAGGAATCCAGTAAATGGTGGAGATGGTGGAACCGCCGACCTTGCGGTGATTCACTCATACCTTCCAAACCGCATTTGTAGACGTCACGACGGTGAGGTTGTCGCTCGCTCGTTGGCTTCGCCGCAGCAATCTTGCATTGCTTGGAGTGTTTTTCGGGCAGGAATTGCGAGGCGGTGCATCGCAGCGTTCCGTCAGTGGGACAGAGTGTCGGCGTACGTAGTATTGGACCTTCGTGACCATGGTTGTTCCCTCAGAAGAACTGGTACGTCATGCAATACCATCAGCAGAATGCACGCCACCGCGCCGGATATTACTTTGCGGGTGGGGATACTGCTGAGGGCCGTTGTCACGCGGTTACCGGCTGCGGATGCGCGATGTCGCTGCGTGGCTCGGGTCAGTGCCGTATTCTGCTGACCCTGCCCGGCCCTTTGCGCACCCTGTGCTGCTTGCCCGTCCCTGTTGCCGTTCTTTGCGAGGCTGCCTTGTGCCGCGCCAACCGTTCCAGGGCTGACCCGAAAGGATTGTAGGCTGCTGCGATTTCGGTGCCGTGACCTGCCCCGATCCTTCGGTAGAACTCCCATCATGCGTGGCCAGCGCACCTCGGGCCACCACGGTTTTCGGGTCGTCCAGGGTCATGACGGTACCGACTCACCAAGGCGGTTCTGCACATACGGTAGTGCGCGACGATCCACCGGTCGCGTAAATCGGCGTGCTCTTATCGACGCCCGCCTGGCCTAAGGCCGCCTGCGTCAGCTCCACCGCGCGCCCCACAACCTGTCGATGAGGGTATTGAATTCGTCGCGGGTGATCAGGAACGTGCTCGCCCCGAGGGTGGATACGGTGATGGTAGCCGAGGACGTCGTCAGAGAGCATTTCGGCTTCCTGATTGACTGGTCCAGGGAATGCATCACCGACACCCTCAGCGGATTTGAGTTCGTCGGCGGTATCAGGGTCGTTGTGTCCACCTGGTCCAACACCCACCGATCACAGCACATTATCACTGGTGCGGCCGCCGCCGTGTTGTCGCCCTTGGCGGCAACCACGTGAAGTCGCCGCTTTTGTTCCGCACGCAGCGACCGCAATATCTAGGGTCCCGCCGCCGAAAGTCGAACACGGGCTACATGAAACCAGCTGGAATATGCTGCTGGGCGGCGTAGTGATTGCCGCTGCTCGCGGCTCTGAGATGGTTCGGATGGTGTCTTTTGACAGTCCCACCGCTGCTGCTGCGGACAGTAGCATGTCCACATTGTGCACCGACCAGGATTCCGTGGGTGAGGGTGAGGTAGCTGGTTTTCACCAGAATGCTGAGCACGCCCCCGTTCCAATATCCCATACAGCACAGCGCCGATGAGGCATAGCGGCACATCTTGACCGGCCACCGCACTTGATCATGCCTGATGTGAGCGTTTCGGTGCTGGCACCAGCCGCGATGGGTCCCTGCGCCCCAGCGATATCGCGAATCTCCGCAGTGGATCGCCCCGTCGGCCCTGCACAAACACCGCTGAGGGGATGAGGTTACTTCGGTGAGAGAGCGGAAGTCTCCACCGCGCCGTCATCGGTGCCGCAGCGCTGCCGCCGAGTTTGATGTGCCAAAAATCCACGGCGAGTGCCATGCCGCTGCATCTCATTGTGTGCTCACCTAAACCTATCGTTGTTGGTTATATGCGTGATGTACAGGTGCATACATCCCAGGCCCATAAGTTCCTGAGACGTGTTATGTCATAGATCGCAGTAAGCTTGCTGGAGGCGATGATGAGCCGCCCGCGCCTCATCCTCGGCCGCTGGACAGGGAGTCGCGGCGAGTTGCTGCAGCCTGCCCAGTTCTTGCTCGTGCCGTGCGCAGCAGACGCAGGGTCGGCAGACGGTGACAGTCCTGCCAGCCTCGGGCAGAGGTGGTGGCGGTGATGGCCTGTCGCAGCGGACCCAGCAGGGAGGAATCCGGGGTGCTCACATAGTCCCGGTAGCTGCGGTACAGCAGAACCTCATGCATCTGTGGCTGCCCAGAAGAATTTCCTGCACCCAGCGCACGTGGTCGCGCACGGCGTAATTGTTGGATAAATCCTCCAGGGCATCTAACATGCGTACGCGCGCGTTGTAGTACTGCGAAGTAGGCATTGTCGCCGGTGAGTAGGTCCGTCAGAGAGTCAATGCCCGAGACATCACGCATCCACTGCATGAGTCCCACTGCCCCCTGAGCGTGAGCCACTGAACGTCCCACCATCACACCGTATTCCCCAGCACATCTAACAGCTCATCGCGCATCGCGGCGGTGAAACCGGGAACGATAATCGAGGGGTCATCGACCTCGATCACGTCCAACCCCGTCCCGATCGAGTGCGCCAGCGCCGCCGCGTCTCCTGGCAACCCGTTCCGTTACCTGTCCCACCAGCGCGGACTCCGCCAACAGTCCCGAAAGTGGCAGCACTGTCCGCACCGCCGATCCCAGTTGCTCGGCAATGCGTGCCGCATGCACCCCCGCCAGTTGAATGGGGTCTTGGTTTCCAAATGCTCCGGCACCAGGGAATCAGCACGGGAGAGCACGCCCATCGTTGTCAAGGAGTCATGCCCAGCTGCGAGAGAAACACCCGCTCGTCTTCACGCGGCGCGCGGGAATCAGAGAGGGAACACCACGCAGTCCGCCCAAGAGCTGGCGCGGCGGGTGTCTTTCGTGCCGTCGATAAGCATCTCCGGCGGGTTCGTTGCTCGTTGTCCACCGTCACGTTGCAGTACCGGGGTGTCGATCAGTGATAGCCGCTGCAGGCTCGCGTTCGGCACGAATTGCCGCACGTAATCGACTCGTCCAGCGGACGCGGCAGATGGTCCAGCGGCCCCTGACCCAGGCTGACACGCGATCCACCCGGCCGTCCAAGCCCACCACCTCAGCGCGCGCGCTGGGGCACCGTCAAGACACATGCTCACCGCCATAGTGCATTCTACGAACTGCGCGGCAATGTGGTGTTGGGTCAGGGCGTTGACCAGCGCCGATTTGCCGGATTTCAGTCGTCCCGAGCGACACACGCGTGCGGGCGGTCACCATTTCCCGGAAGTTCCGACGCAGGTTCCACGAGTCTCGCCGCTCGATTCCGCGTCGATAGCCGGTGAGCAGCAGCGTTATGGTTTCAATGGCCTCCTGGCGTGATGGATTCATGCGCGCGCTCCTCCCTGCTGCAGGTGCCGACCCAACTCCGCACCGTTGCCTCAATAATCTGGACGTTCCGTGTCAGCCGGGTGCTGCGCTCCTGACGTCCTCCGATCTGCGCGCCGCCTCCCGAGCCTGGTCGACTCGGCCGTGTAGTTCCCGATTTTCGCTCGCAGATCGGCGCGGTACCGCAACATCGCCATCCGTGCGCCGTAGTGATCAGGGTATCTCAACATGCGGGTGGTGGCCGACGCACGCTGGCGGTGGTTTCAGCCACGTAATCAAAACGTTGTTTGCCGCTTTCGCATCGCAGCGGTAGCCCAGTTAACGCCACCATACGGCACCCGCCAGCGGTGCCACCGGGATGATGGGCTGCCAACGCACCTGAACCGATCATGCCCATCATCAGCACACTGGGGTCAACGATGTCCTTGGTTTTTCTCCACCTCGTGCCCCGGAGACTTCCGCCGGGGTTAACGACGCCACCGTGGTCCCCCAGTGATCTCTGCGATCAGTTCCTGCGGTCGGGAAAAGCGCCGATGCGAGTTCGAAAATTTCCTCCACCATTGCCCCCACGGTGTCTTCCATCACCACGGCCAGTTCCGTCTCAATCTGGCCGGTGAACACCTGAGGTTTGATCGCAGCACGCGCAGCGAGTCCGCATTGATCTGCTGCGTCCATTCGTGACGCACTCCTCTAGGGCTTTGTCCAGCCCCTCCGTCACCTGCGCGCCACCGCGAGGTCACGCTGGAAGCGCTGCTCAAAACTCGGAGGATTCCTCCCGAAGCCGCCCAGGGTGGTTTTTCTCTGGCTCTAACTGCTCCACCGCTGTCGAGGATTCCGCCAGCAGCCGAATGTCATCCCGCACCGTTTTGGCAATTCGCGTCAGAGCTGTGGTGATGGATTGCGGCGCCGCGCGCTGACCCCATCGCCGCTGGTCGCGCAGCTGCGCACGAAGTTATGAACGCAGCTGCGCGATCCCGGAACGCCAGTTCCAACTCTGCTCGGCGTGCAGGATCGATGCAGCGCGGCATCAGGCGCGCAGGCTGGAGACGCCGACCACCGGGACGTCGATACCGCGTGGCTGCTGATCAGTCGCTTTGTTGTCCTCAACGATGGCGCGCCAGCGTCGGGTGCTTTTGTCCGTCTCGGTCACGGCGACGATGACCCCGCCGACGAAATCGTGGGCCTCGCTGCAGGATGTCCATTTTCAGGCGCGGATGATGGGGGTGGAGGCATCGCACACAGCGAGCAGGACACCGGCGTGCCGTGCCTCCTGAAGCGCTGCGGTAACGGCGCGTTTGTCCAGCCCACCACGCCGGGCGTATCGACGACCGTGATGCCGTCCATGTCCGGATATCGTACGGCGACTTCCGCTGAACTGTGGATCCTGCGCTCTCCAGGCCAGAGTTGGTGTTGCCCCTGCAGTGACCCCACCCCGTCTACCGTCACCCAGCGGGCGAGCCTCGGCCAATATCATTTCCCGCTCTGTGCCCCGCACAAGAGTGACTTGAGGAATCAACCGCTGTCGCGGGAAGACGGCCACGCGAATCGGTGCCGTGGTACAGGTGAGAACGTCAAACGGCGCAGATCGGCTGGGCAATCAGGCATTGACCAGTGATGACTCTCCCGCTCTCACTTCCCCATAACTCACTGTGCCCGCCTGGAATGTGGCATTCAGCATCTGACTGCGCGGTCCGCAGCGTGTCTTGACCGTATCGTCATGCAATGTCCGCCGCGCGTGTCACTGACCTTCAGGGGTGCGAGACGCGCGTCGAGATCCGTGGACAGCGCAGCCTTCACTATTGTTGAGAAAAACAGTACCATCACCTTTAATAGCACAGCGTTCTTCCATGCAGGATGATTTCTGGCTATTTTCCCAGGAAAATAGCTGGACTAGAGCTCGAAGCATTTTTGGCACTGGGAACATTCTTCGTGATGGGTCGCATTCCATCATCGACAACATCGCAAACGCACCGTGAAGGTAGGAAAGGACCACATCATGAGCGACCCCAACGGCACTACGCTAACAACGCTGCTGGCACCGCTGGTGCCCCTGCTGCAACGCAGAGTCCATTCACACCGTGGACGTGAAACGGCAACCCGGTCACTGGAACGGTGATGGGTCAGTACGACACCGATAGCGACAAGGACATTGATACCTTCGATCTGGACACCAACGGCGACGGCCGCGCTGACATGCGCATCACCGACCCGGATGAAGACGGTCACCGCTGATGTCCCCGAATACGACACCGACGGCGATGGCGTGATCAACGTTCGGACTCGAAGACAGGAATGATGACGGTACCGCGACAAAAGACTCTATTGACACCAACGGCGATGGCCGGATGGACACGGTGCTCACCGACCCTGACGCACGACGGTCACATGGGACGAAAAAGGAAGTGGACACCACGACGACGGCGTCTTTGATGTGACCCTCAAAGACTACGATGACGACGGCATCAGTGGACAGCATCGCCTACGACACCAGCGGCGACGGCACCAGTGACTACAACGAGTACGACAACAACGACGACGGCGTCATCGACAGCACCAGCGGTGTGAATGCGATTACCGACGCCCAGCGCGCGGCCGCCGCAGGTCACGATTCCGGTGCTGCTCCAGGGGAGCGGCTCCTGACACTGCTCCGTGGTACTACCCGGGTGTTGCACCCGTCAGCGACCACCACGAGATCGACTCCTGACGCCGATGGCTACGGGCGATAGCCTGGCATTTGACACCAAGGTGCACGGCATCACCGACATGGTGGAACAGGACACCAACGGTGACGGGCTGACCGACATTTCGGTTCACGGACACCAACCACGACGGCCATATTGACCTTGTGAGGACGACAGACTTTAACGGCACTGTCGACCGTGTTGACATTGATAACAACTTTGACGGGCGACTCGATGAGCAGCATGGTGACTTCGACGGTGACGGAAACCCCGACGACGCCCTCTGCCTGACCACAACCACGACGGCGGGCGGACTCCGATGGCCACCGACACGGACAACGATGGGCACCAGACACCCACACCGATGTACACTCCATCAACGAGGCACCCATGATGCCCGACCACGACATCTCGGGCTGTACATACCTGAGGCAGAACCCGGAAGCGCAGACCAGAGCGGCCCGACCCATAAGTAGCGGTGGTCAGGCCGCCTACCCATGCCGCTCTACCCATGATGAAGCCTCCAACTGGGAGACCTTCAGCCGGTTTCAGTGCGGCAGTGATCATATAGGCATGCAGAGAACTCCGGCGCCGACGACCCCTCGCTTTCGATCTCGTCGACGAAAGCCACCCTGAAAAGCGTCAGCATCTGGCATCGCCGAGGGCGAGCGACGGCCAGGAGATTGGCGGCGTAAATGCTCGACGCCGCGATCCGCGCCGCCCGCTCGAAAGCGGGCCCGGCGCATCAGCCTCAGCGTGGAAGACGGCACCCGCGCGCCGGCTTTGGCGAACGCGCGTTTGGCCATACGCGGGCCGGTTTCGATCCCGGGACGGTGGTGCGAGAGCGGGCGACTTTTGGTGATTGTAGGGCGGCTTAGAACCTGACTCAACGCCCAGCACTCAGCTTTCGAGCTGCAGGTATCGATTTACTCGCGGCCATAATCTCCCTGGCTGCGGGACGCGCAAACAACCCCGGATGTCCACGATGCGAGCGACAATACACGTCCAAACCGTGTTCGTCTAGGTCTTCTACTAACTGATCCACCAGCTGCGCAAGGCTGGCGCTGCCATCATCGGCCCGCGATGGAAATTCGTAGCGTGGGCACTGCCGGTGGTTTGCGCGGCGTCGATAAGCCGCATCAACCCGATCAGATCGATCGTTTTTCGCGCCCGTACCGAATATCCGTGCGTCGCGTAGCCTCGCGGCTTCGTCTTACTTGGCTCCTGTAAGCCATCCCGCGCCGGACGCGAGGGTTCGGGATCGAAAACGCGTATCGACGCCGCGTCATCCTGCGGGCGTCCGATTCGCAATGCTGTGGGCCTGCGCCGTCACGTCGTCTTGGAACGTACGAGTTCAGGGCAAACGACGTGATCCGCGACGTCGAAAAACGCGCCCGAACCGCCCGCCACCAGGATCGTCGAGACGCCCTTCTCTGTACAAACAACGGGCGGATACGCTGCACAAAACGTGATCGGCTCATCCTTGGCGGGAATGAGCTGCTGCATGTTCGTCTGCGGATCATGAAGTTAGCGGCCGACGTGTCTTCATCGATCAAGAGTGTTTGTGCGCCCGCCTCCAGGGCCTCCACCAGGTTCGTGGGTTCGCGAGGTCGAACCCGACGCGCTCGTGGTGAAAAACCGATGCGTATCCGTGCCCGACGGGCAAATTATTAATAAACGGCGAAATGTCCACGCCTCGTCACCGCGCGGCCATCCTCCGCGCGAATCGCCATTGCATCTCGCGTGAGTAATCACCTACCCCGGCCGCGTCGTTGAGGATATGCGAATACACGCCCTGCCCATCGCCTTCAGTAGTGGACTTGCCAGATAACCGCCGCCCACACTCGTGATCCCTCCGGCACACCCATGCCTGTGACGTGCGGCCGCTGGGGAGAGAAAAACTCGGTGTGCAGCGATTGGACCTGGAACGGTGTGGCACCCTGCTCCAGTGGTTCGTCCGAATCACCTGAACGACGCGGCAGAATCGCGTCGTTGCACAACAAAAGCAACAAGCTTGCGGCTGAGTTGACTGGCGCAGATCCTGCTGGTCACGGTATAAGATGACGTGATCGCGGAGCTTTCTGCCGATCAAGATCTTGTAGAGAAGACTGTATCCCGCCACCGGAAGAATATCCGCAGCAATTCCCTCCGCCTCGGCCGCGAACTGGCGGCTCGCAGCGGGAAGCGCCACCATAATGCGGGGCTTCTAGGCGCTTGTCCGTAAACAGGATGCTGGTGCGCTCTAACACAGCCTGCCCTGGGCGGCCAATGCTCACCTCCCTGGCGACTTTGCTGGTGTATGCCCTCATATGAAAAAGCCCTGGTCAAGAAATCACCCGTGGCGATTCTTGCTTTCAGCATCGTTGATGAGGTCCTGGGGAACCTGGGCTGTTGCTAGGTCGACCACGATGCGCATCAACGAGGGTGGGGCATACGGGTCCGTCTGCACACGATCAATCGATAATGTTATGCCCGGTGCCAGGGGTAGGAGCCGCGCAGGCTCTTATATGCTCCGTAACTTTCCCATCGAGCGAGGTTAACGCGCGGCGCAGGTCATCTTCATGGTGATGTTCTGCGGTACTGTTGTGGTGGTTGCGATTATTGTTGCTGTCGGCGGTGATTGTTGGCGAGAGTGATTGTTGCGATCATTACGGTGGTAAGACATGACAGTCATGGCACAGCCGTGCTCTGAGCCAGCTTGGAGAAATGCGCAAGTGATGGCAGGTTTGCTGTCGCCATACTCTCCAGAAACTCGAAGAGTCGCGGTATGGCGGATGACGGGTTAGATCCTTTTGTATTCGGGATGACTTTTGTTGGCGGCTTTACGATAATGCATGCATTTTTGCAATTCTCAGCGGAAAATCTGACGAAGATTTTTCCATTTAAAATCTTGTTGTGTAGGGCATTGTTTATCTAGTTCTGTGATGTTGATTTGGGTGTTGTCCTTCTGAGTGCCAGACTAGCCACACTCGAATTTTAAGTTGGAAACCAGTAGCTGTATCGTCATTATCTTTTGCCAGCGGATGGCCTTGTTGAGCTGGGATGATGGGTTCCTGTTGATGTCCCAACTCGTCCACGTCCACAACGGCGAAGCATGCCATATAGGGTTCTTGGTCGGTGTTATTAGAATCTCTGTTGAGAGTGATCATGACTTTTTAGGGAAATACATTCTTCAACAACGCTGACCGGATTGACTTCACTTTCGTTTCACGTGATTTCTTTTAACTTTGGTCTTTACATCTAGTATGCCGCGTAGTTGGGCGCTGCGATTTTTCGTAGTCGTTCAAAAATATTCTGGCCTCGGTAACGGCAACCCTCGGTAACGATGAGCGATCTTTTTTCTTATCTTTGTCTTTTGGCCTGTATGTAGATCGTGGCTTACGTACAGGCTGCTTTTCTTTGCCACTTGCTTAACTCTCCTGGCTCACCAAACCGCGAAGTGTTGAAGGCGAAAGCTGAGGCAGCGCCGTAAGCGTCCTCCCAGGTAGCGGCGCTCATAGTTGGCTTCTAGGCGATTTGGGGAAATCTGCGAGCGAGAAAAGTGATGATTCTCCACGGAGGTTCTTCTGATGAACCACTATAGTGGCAGGTTCTGGCGCTAAAGCCCATGTGTTCAATGATATTGGTGCTGTGGGTGGTTACGATTAGCTAGCTCCATGCTGGCTGATGGATCGATCAGTGAAACACCTGATGATCATCTCAATCAGGTTTTCGGTGCAGGCTTGAATCGAGCTCATCGGCGATAAGGATGGTTCTCTTTCGGAGAGACCGCAGCTAGTGGCGCAATGGAAAGCCAGGCGAGAGTGCTCTGCGACCTCTCTGCATGGTCAGTGTTCGGCTTTGATTTTGCCCTTAGTGAGTACCAGGTTGACACAACACTTTCCACTTCATCATTGCTGAGTGCTATGTTATTGATTTCATCACTCAGCATTGTTGATTGCCGTAATAATGCGATTCATCTTATCCACGATGTGCCAGAACCTTGGTTTTATCGATAGAAACCGAATCAATTCCGTGTCTCGTGGCTTGCATGAGTAGCGATATTTCATCTAGATCGAAATGGCGCTTATGAATGAGTGATGTGTTGCTCGATCCGCGCATTCTAGTGCGCTCATCCTCAGAGGAAGAAAGTTGAATGACGAGGCTCAATGCTCCGCTATTTTTCCAAGAATCGAGTGCTTATCACGAAGAGCGACAGAAAGCACAAGTCTGCGTTTATCTATCTTTCCAAGCTCACGCTGGGTAGTTCCCTATTCAAGAAGCGTTATTCCAGTCAAACTCGGTATTGTCTGATGTGTTGCGAATGAAGCGATCGGCTCCAGCGCTGCTTAGGCGTACATAGCTGAGCCACTCTCAATGACACCATCGCTGCCATAGGTGAAACCACAGAGGTAACGTGTGCTGTCAATGGTGAAATCAAATTCGAAGAAGCTTGGTTCTGTTCAACGTGGCATCGTCGAGGACGAAAGGAAAATACGGTGGAGTGGGTAATCGCTTTCGTCACGCCAGCTTGTGGCTGAACTAAATATCGCTCTGTAGCAGAAAATACATCGCGTCAAGGAAGTTGCTCTTCCCTGAGGCGTTTGGCCCAAAGATTGCGGTGACAGGCTGAGTGAGGTCCTGTGCGGGCGCGTCAACATAGTGGCGCCGCTAGCGGCAGGAGCCATGTCAGTGTCACAACATTGTTGATACCGCGGTAGTTGCCGACGCTGAAACGGAGCAAGCTCATACACTCATCATAGCTTTTAATAGTGAGGTTTTCAAACTCAACCAGGTAAAACAGCATATTAAATCGACCTCACCCCGTGACGTTTAGGGGCCGGCATTGGCGTGCGCTAACCTAGCAACATGTCGCCGCCCCAGCCGCTCAACCAGGTCCTATCCATAACGTCACGATCCAGGATGTCTCTGAACCCGATGCTCCACAAGGCAGCGGAGGCATAGCGCAGTAATGGCCAGCATCGCTTAACCCGTCCGACGCGGTCACGGTGTCCGGTGCTACGCCTCCCGAACCGAGTTTCCACTGTCCCGGGCTTCGAGGGGAGTTGGGGTGGGAGCGTCATCGGTCCGAAGCGCCGAGCACCTCCTGGCCGTCGTCGTCCCGCCCATCGGCTCGGCGGGAGCATGGCAGGAAACTCAAACGCACGGATCACACGTGGTGCATCCTCGTCCTCGACGACATCCCCACTGATGTCGCCTCGCTTTGCTTACATCAACCCGCTCACCGCTTACCTCATGCGTTGAACGCTTTGCGGCGATGCCCGCACCGTGCTTGTCGACGGCGCGTTCACTACCATCGCACGCCACCTTCAGAACCACTCGATCAACGTGGAATAGAAACAGTAATGGTGGGTAGGGATGGAGGGGAGGGCGTCGATAAGCAGGGATGTGGCGTTCGATTGTGTTGGCGGGAGACCGGGCGACGGCAGCGCTGGGCGGTGAAGCCGATGGGCTTGTGGTGCACTACTGGGTTGTTGTCGGGGCGGTCGCTAGGTGAGGTGGGCAGGCGGGGTGAGATGTTTCGCCTGCGTGATGTGGTGCAGTGCCCGTGTCTGGAGCCTGGCGTTGCTTTGAGGGGTGTCTGACCAGCTGAGAGCGGGCGATTGTGTCTCGCGGTGGCTCGGGAAGGAGCCTGCGGAGCTGCCGGAGGCGAAGGAGCATCGCCCTGGGGAAGGGAAGTTGTTGGTTAGATGCAGTGCGGGGATAGCTGATCTTCTGTCCCAACAGTGATGCTTTCGGCGGCTATAGCGGCAGGTCATTAGCGAAGATTTGCGGTGTTAGGGGATGTGTCGCGTGGGCTGGGGCTGCTATCCCTAGACACTGTTTGATGGGCTGGTGGAACGTCGGAGGTAACTGGCGCACCAGCCGGCAGAGGGGTAATTGGGTTTATATGTTTTACTAAAAATAACTGAACATAGCAGTAAGCTGAGCTGAATATGTCTGGTGTCCAGCGCTGACAGTGTCAACATGTGAAAACCATGGAACCGCCAGAGGTCGACAATGAGTGAGCACCAATTGCAGGTGAGTGATCCGCTTTGTGAGCAGCGCCTGCGTGGATCACTCCTGGCAAGACTGTGAACTAAGCTTTCAGTGAAGATGCTGGATGATGATTCTGCTGAACCCGTCTCATCGTGACGAGTCGGGGCAGATTGGGGAGCGCACTGCAACAGCATCAGAGTTGGCGGGTAAGGTTGTAGCGGATTCGGAGGCTGCCCGCACCATTCTGATGGTGATCCTTAGGACTTTTCGCCTTGCTGCTGAAGCTCTTCGGATTAAATATGCGGCGCTTTACGATCCCATGGCTGCGGTGAATAGCTCAGATGTGGATCCGCCACCCATCATCTGCGCCGCAGATGAGGAGGCTTCTGCCCTGCATACCCCCTGCGATTCTTACTGGCAGATGATCCGGGTGCGGGTAAGACCATCATGGCTGGCCTGTATCTGAAGGAACTGTTTCTGCGTTCAGATTGTGAGAGAGCAATCATTGTCGCACCCAGGTGGTTTGGTGGAGCAGTGGCGAGATGAGCTTGCTCAAAACTTGATCTACTACGATCTTCCATCCTCTCAATGCCGGAAGAGAAACCCGCGCAGGAATCCCTTTGTTGAACATCCGTACCTTATCGTGCGATGGATCAAATTTCCCGTAGCGACGAGTGGATGCAGTATCTAGCTGATGTTCAGTGGACATTGGTGGTAGATGAAGCGCACCGCATGTCCGCGCGATATTCAATGTGGGCCGGGGATATAGATGAAACCAAGCGCTTTAAACTCGGTAGGTTGCTGTCAGAGACGGCACATATTCTCGTTCATGCGACAGCAACGCCCCACGCTGGCAAAGAAGAAGATTTTCAGCCTTCATGTCGCTGCTGGATAGAGACCGTTTTGAAGCGGCAGTTCCGTGAGGGGCATCGTACCGATACCTGGCGATTACTGCGCCGCATGGTGAAAGAGGATCTGCTTACGTTTGAAGGCAAACCGCTGTTCCCTGAGCGACGTGCCTACACTCGTGTCCAGCAGCCGCCCGATGAACGCGACTTATGCGATCAAGCTTTCGATTATGTGCGGCAAAAGAAATCGGGCCGAGCTGATCGATTGCGGAACAGGGAGATGGGAAAACGCGGAAACACTGTAGGTTTCTTGCTTTGACGGTGCTTCAACGTCGTCTTGCTTCTAGCCCAGAGGCTATCTCTGCGGTCACTGGAACGACGTAAAGCACGTCTGGTAGAGCAACTCAGAGCAGCTACGCATGGGCAATGCGCAACCAGTCGGTGTTAGGTCAACGAATAATTCATGACATGCTCCTGAAGAAGCAATTGAGGAGGAGCAAGCTTCCATTGATCGGCAGATTGAAGATAGTAATGGCTGTGTCCACTGCCGCACAAACCATTCCTGAGCTGGAATACGAATCAATGTTCTGAGCAACCCTATTCACGTGGCTCAGCGTGCGCGCGCTGCTGTGATGATAAAAATGGTGGAACTCGCACCATTCCCGGATGAGCAGTTACTATCCAACACTCGCAGGTGACAATCAGGATGAAGGGCACGATGGTATCCGCAAAATTATTATCTTACGGAGCATCGCGACACACTCAGCTACCCAGAGCAGAAAATCGGTGCGCAGTTTGACGCGAGAATGCGGTGGTGACTATCCACGGCGGAACACCTCACGCCGAGCGGAAAGCCGTGCGCGAACAATTCACGCACAACCCCGAAACTGTTGTGCTGTTAGCAACCGATGCCGCAGGCGAGGGCCTTAACCTCCAGCGTGCTCACTCTCATGGTCAACTATGACCTTCCGTGGAACCCCAACCGCATTGAACAACGCTTCGGACGCATCCATCGCATCGGTCAACGCGAGGTTTGCCACCCAGGAATCTTGTAGCTGAGGACACGCGTGAAGGCGCCGTGTTCACACGACTGCTCGAAAAAATTAACAATATGAACCGAGCCTACAACGGTAACTTATTCAACGTGCTCGGTGACGACGATGCTTTTCAGGGCGATTCGTTGAAGAACCTACTCATTGAGGCCATACGATACGGCAATCAACCCTGGAGTGAGATCCAAAGCTCGACCGAGTAATTGACTCGCAGTGTCTCAACGGCTTGACAACATTATTGCCGAACGCGCCCTTCACCGAGACCTATTCACATCTGAACTAGGTGCAAAGTGCGCGCGAATGGAACAAGCTCGTGAACGTAAAGCTTCAACCCGGATTTATCAGCGCTTCTTCATCCCTGCTTTCCAGAAGCCGTGACGATGATCCGTAAACGAACAGAGGCGCTACAGACAACGCGATCCCGACAACGCTTATCGACGCCGCGCGCCGAGCCAACCCTGGGCACCTGCCGTTCCCCACGCTACGAACGTGTCACGCTTTGACCTCCACTACGTCCGCTGTTCCAGGTCGAGCCACCGCATCCTCATTGCCCTGGGCACCCCTTTTGAGCGTTGTGCTGGAACTCACCATCAAAGAAACCTTGGAAGTGTCCCCGCCCGCTGATCCATATTTAGCTGATCGCAGCGACAAGCAGCTTTGGATACGCCGGCGTTGCTCTATACAGTGGAGCAGCGTATCACCACGTCGGCACTCTACAGCAGGGATAGGAAGATAGTACCGGAGGTCGAGGTGAGATACGGTGTCCGCACCACTTTGACTACCTTACCCTCTCGCAAGAAGGCAAGACTACCGTCACCACAGCACCTCTTTACCTTAACTATACTGCGCCCACCGACGATGAAATGAAAGTTATCCACAGCATCATTGATAACGCATGGCTGAGTGGAAACCACGACAAAACACCCTGTCCTGGGCGTACCGCCACGGCATACAACCCCGCATGGAAGAACTACGCGCACATCGAGATATCGATATTGAACGTACCCGGGTGCAAGTTAAAGAAAGACTACTTGCTGAAATAAACCATTGGGACAGCGAATACAGTCGCTTTCGCTGGAGCTGGAACGTAGCGGAACATTGGCCGGCTGCGTGCAAGCGATGCGAAAAACGAGCAGAAGATCTAGAACAACGCTTTGGACACACGCCTGAAAGCCCTGGAACAGGCACGCGAACTCAGTGCTGGCCCCACTCTGATACGGGTGTTGCGTCAGTTATTCCCAGCGCTCTTATCGAGGTGGATGATGCCGGAAAATCGGCGACCTTTGCGAAAGAGGTGAAGCGAGTAGAACGACGCGCTGTTGAAGCGGTACTCGCTGCTGAACGTCCACTTGGTCATACATCGAAGGAAATGGCTCGCAATAATCCTGGTTACGACATCCATTCCACAGACCCCAGTGGTTACACGTACTACATAGAAGTCAAAGGCCGTATCCACGGTTCCGAAACCTTCACCGTCACAGCAAACGAAATTCAGTTCGGACAGACCCAAAAAGAGCACCATAAACTTGCGCTGGTGGACGTTCATCCCGATGGGCCGGATCATGATGAAATCCGATATATAACACAAGCATTCGATCACATTGAATCCAATGTGACTACCCAATCTTATAATGAGAAATGGCGTGACTACTGGTCACGAGGTGCGCCTCCGCTGTAGGTACGCCGCCAGCATGTAACTTATACACATTCTTAACCGCGATAACTGAAAGAACGGCCATGACAACTGAACCAAAAAAGAAACTCATCGAAACATCGCTTCCTCTGGAGGCGATCAATGAGGCATCCGCACGTGAAAAATCAATTCGTCATGGGCATCCGTCCACATTGCACCCCTATTGGGCACGTCGCCCTTTGGCTACTGCGCGTGCAGTTCTTTTTGCACAGCTTGTTGATGACCCAGCGTCCCGTCCTGAAGAATTCCCGACGGTAGAAGCGCAAGATCTTGAGCGTGCTCGACTTCATGCTCTAATGGAAAAACTCATCGTATGGGAAAACAGTAATGATGAAGAGCTAAAGCAAGCGAGAGATGAGATTCGGAAGAGTAACAACGGAGTTCTACCTGCAGTGCTTGATCCCTTTGCTGGTGGCGGATCGATTCCGCTGGAAGCTCAACGGCTGGGCCTAGAAGCCCACGCTAGCGACCTTAACCCTACGGCAGTGCTGATTAACAAGGCACTCATCTGAAATTCCACCGAAATTTTTCTGGACAGCCACCAGTGTTTCCAGGGGCAGCTGATGAACAATCGTCATGGGTTCGCGCTGAAGGACTTGCTGCAGATGTAAAGAATTATGGGCAATGGATGCGAGATGAGGCTGAAAAGCGCATCGGTCACCTTTATCCAAAAGTCACCGCGCCTGGCGGCACTGGAGCATACCGTCATTGCATGGATATGGGCGCGCACTGTTACCAGTCCAAACCCGGCTAATCCGATCGAGACACCACTTTGGTTAAATCGTGGTGGTTGAGCAAAAAGAAAGCGGGAAAGCAGCGTGGGTCAAAAGCGACCGTTGTGGATGGTAAGGTCCACTATGAGGTGCAGCACAATGCTGACGGTCCGAAGGGGGCTGAGGATGGACTAGAGTCTGGACGCGAGCGTGTTTCGATTGCCGACGGTACCCCTATTGACTGCTGAATATATCAAAGAGCAAGGAACTAAAGGTCGGTCTAGGGATCTACACCTCATTGCTATTGTTGGCTGAAGATAAACGGGGGTCTGTATATCTGCTGAGTCCAAATAAAAGAACACTTAGCGCTGTCATTTGTCGAGAAGCCGGAGGATGTTCCAGATGGCAGGAACTTCCATATGACCCGCTCGTAATGTCGAGAGCACCCGCAATATGGGTCTAAAAACAGTTTTCTGACTCTATTTACAAATCGGCAGCTTGTTGCTCTTTACGGCGCTAAGTGATTTGGTCGTCTGAGGCGCGAGATAAAGGTGCTTGACGATGCAAAAAGCTGCTGGTCTTTCTTTGGGAGAGCGTCTAGAAGACGGTGGTATCGAGTGCTGAAGCTATGCTGATGCTGTTGCTACTTATCTTCGCGTTGGGGGTTAGTAGGACGGCTGACTACTGTAATGCCTTATGTACATGGAACAACGCCAGGGACACAGTAGCTCATTTATTTATTCGACAGGCTATCCAGATGGCGTGGGATTATATGAATCTAACATTTTTCTGACTCATCAGAAATTTTTTGGTCAGTTGACAGTGGATTATTAAAGCTCTTCAACGGGTTCCTGCTATCGTGACAGTGAAAGGAACTAGAGCAGTCAGTGCATTGAATAGGAAAATATTCCCACTTTTGTTATTTCTGCAGACCCTCCCTATTATGATAATATAGAGTACTCTGATCTGTCGGACTCTATGCGTGGTTGCGGCGCAGTCTTGGCGGTATCCATTCTTCAACTGTTGCCACAATGCTTAGTCCCAAGGCTGAAGAGCTAGTTGCAAATCCCTACCGGCATAATGGAAAAGCAGGGTGCTGAAAAGTTTTTGTTGAAGGCTTTAATTCAGTATTTCATCGTATTCAACAGAATGGCGATCGATACGGAAGCTCCAATGACGATATACTACGCCTATAAGCAGCAGGACAGTGAGGGAAGGGACATCCTCGACTGGATGGCATACTTTGCTCGATGGGCTTATTCAGGGCGGGATGGGAAATCACGGCCACATGGCCAATGCGAAGCGAGTTGAAAAAGCAGGATGCTGTCCTGCGTACAAACGCTCTTGCATCTTCTATTGTTCTTGCCTGTCGACCACGACCTGAATCTGCACCGACAGTTATGCGACGCGCCTTTACATCTGCGCTTAAGAACGAGCTGCCAGGTGCATTACGCACGCTGATGCAAGGGGCTATCGCGCCTGTTGATCTGGCTCAAGCGGCTATTGGCCCTGGGATCTCTGTTTTTTCACGCTACGCGAGGGTACGTGAAGCCAATGGATCTGATATGAGCGTAAAAGATGCGTTGCAGCTGATCAACGCCACCTCAGATGAAGTGTTGGGGAGCAAGAGGCTGATTTTCGATCCGGATACTCGGTTTGCTGTGCGATGGTATCGGCAGTACGGCTGGGCGGCAGATAGCTCAGGAATTGCAGATCAGCTTGCTCGAAGTTCCGATACTTCTATCGTTGCACTGGAGCGGGGTGAAATTTTCGAGGCAAAGGGTGGTAAAGCGCGCCTGCTTTCGCCGACCCAGCTTGAAGGAATATGGGATCCAGTGGCAGATGACCATGTGAGTGTATGGGAGGCAGCCGTCCGTCTAGCAGCGATAATGGCTAAAGATGGGGCAGATCGTGTCGCGGAGCTTCTTCCACAAGTACAGGAAAAAGTAAGTCTTGATGCGGTGAAGGAACTTTGGCTTCTTCTCTTCCATGAAGCAGAGAAAAATAAGGATACAGAAGACGCGATTCTGTTTAACGGCTTGGTAAGCGCATGGACTGATCTTAATGAACAAGCTAGAAAACATGCGACGACACCAAAAAGTACAGCAGGAATCATTGGAATTTGAGGGACGAGGACTAAGGATTAACGATGGTTTTGAGTAATCGTGATCGCTGGTAGAGGCTTTTGATCTACTGTCGGAAGGACTACGTGACACTGTTGATGAGGTGATGACCAGCTCTTTCGGTGGCGTTGATTGGAATGAGCGCTGGGTCGGATCGTGAAGCCAGAAACTTCGGCAGGACACCTCGTCAGTTCAGCAAACAAGATGTCCAGATACAGCTGCGTGCATTGACTGAATTTGGTCGTGATTTCAGTGACGTGTTATCGCGTGCTCAGCAGAGTTTTGCGTCGGAGCTTCGTGAAACTAGAAACCAATGGGCACATGGTCAGACCTTTAGTTCTGATGACACTGCGCGTGCCCTGGATACAATAGAGCGCTTATTGCAAGCAATTGATTCCATGGATTCTGCTGCAGATGTGCATAAATTGCGCGAAGATTTACAGCGTTCTGTCTATGAAGAGCGCAACCGTCGCGAAGCTAGACGTACAAACACGGCAACCTTACAGCCGGGTGTTGGAATGAAACCGTGGCGCGAAGTTATCCAGCCGCACGATGATGTAGCGCGTGGAGAGTTTACAGCATCAGAATTTGCCGCCGACCTACACATGGTGCGTACAGGTCAGGCACTAGGGCTCTGAATACAGCGATCCCATTGAATTTTTTAATCGCACGTACATTACCGAGGGATTGTGGGATCTGCTATCGCGCGCGCTCCGACGCCTTAATGGAGAAGCAAATGCTAGTCCTGTGGTGAACCTGCAGACTAACTTTGGTGGCGGAAAAACACATTCTATGCTCGCCCTTTACCATCTGTTTAATGGAAAAGCTTCTCAATATTTTCCGCAGGAGGTTCAGGAACTAATCAAGGAAGCGGGGAGTCCAAAACTTGAGTCCCTACGTGTAAGGCGCGTCGCGTTGGTTGGCACGTATTTGCAGGCGGGTTCAGGAATTCAAAAAGAAGATGGCACAGCAGTTCACACGTTATGGGGCGAACTGGCCTGGCAACTAGGCGGGCGCGAAGCTTATGAGATTGTAGCTGACGCTGATCATACTGGAACGAATCCAGGTGAAGCATTGTATACCCTGCTCAAGAAGTACTCACCAGCATTGATCTTAGTTGATGAATGGGTGGCGTATGCTCGACAGTTAGTCACTGATCAGGGAGCTGCCAGCAGGGTCTTTTGAAACGCAATTCACCTTTGCGCAGTCACTGACGGAAGTGGTGCGGTCCGTGCCGGGCGTCATGCTTTGTGGTGTCTATCCCCGCATCTGATAGTGGGGCAGCCGGCCGTAGTACCGACATAGAAGTTGGTGGTGCAAATGGCCAACTGGCACTCGAACGTCTGCAGAATGTAATCCGAAGAGTTGCTGATCAGTGGCGGCCGTCTAGTCGCGATGAGTCTTTTGAAATTGTGCGTCGACGCTTGTTCCAAACGCCAGATGCAGAGGGGCTGACCATGATTGGGGCAGTGGCGAAGAATTTTGTTGCCATGTACCGAAACAATACGTCTTCTTTTCCGCGGGATGCAGTAACTGCCACCAACGACTATGAAAAGCGAATCAGAGCCTCGTATCCTTTACATCCAGAGTTGCTGGACAGGCTCTATGAAGATTGGTCTACGCTCGAACGTTTTCAGCGCACCCGCGGTGTGTTGAAGCTTGTCTCCTCAATTGTGCATGAACTCTGGGCATCTAATGATACATCACCGTTGATCTTGCCTGGTAATGTTCCGCTATCGGCAACATCTGTTAATACAGACTTGACACAATACCTAGAAGATCAGTGGAAGCCTATCATCGATGCGGATATTGATAGTCCAGATTCAACTGCGCGACGTATTGACAATGAAAAATCTAGTCTGGGGTCGCGGTTTATTACCCAACGTATAGCCCGTACCATTTTTATGGGTGCCGCACCGCGCAATAAGAGCGCGCATAAAGGTATCGACAAACAGTATTTGTGGTTAGGAACTGCATTACCTGGTGATGCTCTTGGTAACTTTGGGACAGCTATCGAGCTTATCTCTCAGAGGTCTACATACTTCTATGAAGACCAGGGGCATTACTGGTTTGACACACAGCCATCTGTCGCAAAAGCTGCAAGTGACTACGCAGAGCAGCTACGTGAAGACGAGCACACGGTGTGGAATGAAATAATTCGTAGGCTCAAGCACCAAGAACGTGCACGGGGTGTGTTTAGCAGGGTACATATTGCCCCCGAGAGCACTGCGGATATTCCTGATAATGATGAGACCCGACTGGTTGTTGTTCATCCGCAATATTCTAAGCATAAGCAAGATGGCCCTCAATCTGCGGTGTATGAGTGGGTGCGCAAAGCACTCGAATCGAAAGGGGCTAGCCAGCGCATTCACCGTAATACGCTCATCTTCCTTGTTGCTGATAGTAGTGAACTTAGTGGGTTGGAAGCAACAATTCGTAGCTATTTGGGCTGGAAAATGGTTTACAACACAGCGGACGAGCTTAATTTATCCGCTCAGCAGCGCAGGCAAACCGATGAGTGGGTGAAAAAACTCGATCAAACAGCTAACGATCGACTTCGTGGTACATATGTATGGTGTATATATCCAGAGCAACTTGATCCCACCCAGCCATTCGAACTATCAACCGAAAAAGTGCCCGACTCGGGAGGTAAATCGCTTGCTGAACGCGTAGGAACAAAGCTGGTACGTGAGGATCTATTGATCACAGAACTCGCACCAACAACGCTTGGAATGACGCTCAAAAAAGATCTTGGTTCACGCTGGCAGAACAGTACCGATATGCCTGTGGGTGAGCTCTGGGAGTACTTCACACGATATGCGTACATGCCGCGTTTGGTTAACCGGCAGGTGCTTGACGATGCCGTGCTTAGTGCGCTTGATGCAATGCTTCTTGATGGTGAAAAATTTGCTCTCGCCGTCGGAAAAGATGAATCTAGTGGGCGATACCGGGGACTGATTATCCCACCGTCCAGTAGTGTCAAGTCGTTCAGCGTTACCAATAGTACCCTCGTGGTGAACTGGGAAGCGGCCACGAAACAAGTGGCAATTGAACAAACTATCAACGATGAAGTTGCTGCTGCTGACAAAAAAGCGATTGGGGCTATTGTAGCGGATACGGCACCTGTTGTAATGCCTCCTAACAATGGAGCTGGAGGATCTGCTGTCGAAGATGAACTCATTCGATATCTCGGCTCGAGTAAAAATCAACTCTGAGCGCTATAGTCGCGATATCGGAAACGTCACTCGCGAAATCATTGATCGACTTGTTGGGCACGGGTGCTGAGCTTGAGATAACCATTGACATCCAAGCAACCAAGCCTGAGGGATTCAATGAAACTGAAGTGCGTACCATCAACGAAAATGCCCAAGTGTTGAAATTTGATGATTCGTCAGGATTTGAGAGGGGGTGACAGTAGGCTAGTTTAAGCTACAGTTGGATGTGCTGGAGGCGGCCACATACATAGTTGGCAAACCGAGGACATCCAGCATCCCGTAGCTTTCTGGGTAAAGAAAATTCTACCATACTTGCTACCAGTGTTTATGCTGCAGAGTATGACCTTATCGATTAACTGTGGACTTGAATCTGCTACTAGAATGAGGAAATCGTCAGCCGTGTAGACTTCGTAAGGACAGTCGTCAGGATCGGCGTATAGTTCAGCGAAATCTTTAATATTGTCAGTGATTATTATTTCGATGCCAGCATACACAGCAGCGCTATGTACGTGGGCATCTTTCTCATCGGGATAGGTTACATCAGAATCAATTGTAAAGTTAGTTATAGGCTTGAGTCCTGACTTGATCAATCGTTCTCTCATGGCTTCAATTTGACTGCTATTTGCCTGCGGGAATCTGCGTCGACGAGCGCGGAGGGCTTCGGCGAAAATATCTTCCGTGTAGTAGAAATGCCACTGGCCACGTGTTTTCGCTTGCGACTAAGCCAATCCAACTGTGCAGCGTTTGCGAGACCCAGACGTTTGCATCTGGGAGAATTGAATTTTTGAGGAAGATTCACAAAGCCCATTCTAACCTAGGGCAAGTCAGAATGGGCTGCATAGATGGGCGGCTAGGAAAGTCTTTCTTCAAGGTCCATGAGCTCGAAGATTGCATTTCTTTGCTCTTGCTTCAATTCTTCAAGAAGGTCAAGAACTTCTTGGGAGTTGAGTCGATGATGGGTCCCTACCTTGCGTGCCGATAGCCGTCCGCTGCGAATGTACTTCATTACTGTGGGGCGCGACACATCAAGCATGGAGGCCGCCGTAGTGGTAGTGACTTCCTTGGGTAGGGTAGAGATGGAAATGGTCTGCCCTTCTGATACAGCATGTAAGACAGCATTGATGATTCGTGCTACATCGCCAGGTAAGGAAGCCTCCTCCGACGTTACGAAGTCGGAAGCGTCACCTCCAACTGCGTTGACGAAACGTGCGATCGATCTTTGTTCTTCGCTGGTGATTATGACAGCACGGCCATCCTGAATTTCGATAGTCATATCGCCCAATCCTTTCAGTGGTTCGCCTCCAGCTTGCGCATTGGCTGCATTGCCCATGCTAGCTAGTTGCACTTATAAGTGCAACTAGCTAGCATGCTGTGGCATCTCTGCAGTTCAGGTGTTGCCAAGCTATCGCCTAGGGTGTGGCTATAACCTTGGATGCCGTGATAAATGAGGGAACCTCCTGCCTTCACTGCTAACTTCAGAGATTTCTGCAAACTGGTTTGTGTGCTGGTCGGTAGTATTACGCTCGCTATCAGTTCACTTACTGCTGGAAAAATATATACAATTTGGGCAATGCTCTTTTTAGATCGCCTCATAATAGTTAACCCTGACTCGTATCGGTTTTGATTTCTGTGATGGTGAAAAGCGGTATAGTGAGGTC